>Ga0180007_10000483_pt1 | contig 67534 bp, 62 predicted proteins | sample MM_PC_MetaG_FD_121122 | JGI IMG/M metagenome (GOLD analysis project Ga0180007, IMG submission 121122) | Groundwater microbial communities from the Aspo Hard Rock Laboratory (HRL) deep subsurface site, Sweden - MM_PC_MetaG | ecosystem: Environmental > Aquatic > Deep subsurface > Groundwater... | reverse complement strand
ACGCCCTCCCTCCACCGGGGAGGAGGCTCCTTGGCCCCTTACTCCGTCCTTCGTCATCGAACACCTCCTGGAGGTCATTCCTTACCCCCAATTCGGTGTCCAAGAAAACCCTACACCGCCCCACCATCTCTTCTTGAGTGAAACCATAGTGTCTTTCGCATGCCTTGTTTACGTACAACATACGGTAGTTGTTGTCGTAGATGATGATCTCATCGTGCATTTCATCGATGAGTCGTGCAAAGGTGTCGAAATCTAGACCGAAATGTTCTATTTTTTCCATGGGTTGGCCTTCATGCTCTGCCTGCCGATATTGTTGAGATCAGGAAATGATATCAGCTAAATGTGGTTACCCTCTAACAAAGGGTTGCAGGAAAGACTACGTCATTTTTCCAGGTGGAATATAGAGATGGCCTCGGTTCTTTGGACCACTGAGCGACGGATTTAAGGTGGACATGTTGTCGGGCTGTAAACCTCTCTTTTTGAATGCAGCAAGTGTGGCAGTTAGACATTGTCCTTTAAGAGAACCGTTGATAAACGACAACGCGGGCTCGGCTGGCACGTCGTCTAAAATTGTCATATGGGGGGGTGGGGCCTTGCCTCTTCTTAAACTAAGTTTTCACTTTCACGCCCAGCGCCCGGACGATTGGCCTGGTGGACAACTCCGTCGAATCGACTCACGCTCTGACTGGAGCAATCATTGATTAAGACCACCTTTCTTTCGTGGCGTGTTTTCTAAACGAAGGATTGACCGTTCTGTAGCATAACCGTAAATGATCTGTAACAAATCAGTAGAAACTCCACCCAGCATCAATCGGATGTCTACAGCCAAACCCAAGGAGAATAATGTGAAATCAGTCTGTAAACTTTTCATGGTGATTGCCCTTCTCAGCATAACCGCCAGCGCCATGGCCGGTACTCTGCAGAAAGTCCAAGAAAACAAGGAGCTTGTCTTGGGCGTCAGTGAAGGCGTCGCAGGATTCTCCGCCCCCGACTCCAACGGCAAATGGGCCGGTTTCGACGTCGACATGGGCAAGGCCGTTGCTGCTGCAGTGCTGAAAGACCCGAACGCCATCAAGTTCGTGCCCTTGGCCTCCAAGCAAAAGATCGTGGCAGTCTCCTCCGGGCAAGTGGACCTGTCCCGAGGCACCACCTGGACCATGAAGCGCGACTGCAAGCAGGGCGTGGATTTTACTGCGGTCCTGTTCTATGACGGGCAGGGCCTCATGGTGAAAAAGAGCCAGGGCGTAAGCAAGGCCCTCGACCTGGACGGTGCTTCCGTGGCCGTGGTCTCCGGTACCACCTCCGAGCTCAACGTTGCCGACTTCGCACGCGCGAACAACATCAAGCTGGAAATTGTGGTCTTCGAATCCAAGAAGGAAGCCTTCAACGCCTATGTGGCCGGACGTGCTGACGCCTTCACCACCGACATCAGCCAGTTGGCCTCTCTGCGCGCAGGCGCCGCCAACCCGGACGGGCACATCATCCTGCCCGAGGTCTTCTCCAAGGAACCTCTGTGTCCCTTCGTCCGCCACGGTGATCAGCAGTGGAAAGACTTGGTTACCTGGGTTCTCTTCGGTCTCATCGAAGCCGAGGAAAAGGGCATCACTCAGGCCAACGTCCTGACGATGAAGGCCTCATCCACTGACCCGGTGATCCAACGCATGCTCGGTGCCACCGGTGACGTAGGTTCCTTCGTCGACCTGGACAACGACTGGCTGGTCCGGGCCGTCCAGGCCGTAGGTAACTACGGCGAGATGTACGACCGCAACTTCGGGCCCGATAGTGCACTGAAGATTCCCAGGGGTCACAACAATCTGTGGACCAAGGGCGGCTTAATCTACGCCATGCCCATCCGTTAGCGGCATACCGCAATAGGAAACAATGCGTGCCGCACCGACCGGTGCGGCACGATCTTACTTCATCCCCCCTTAAAGGATACCGATCGTCTTGAACACTTCCAAGCTGAGAGAACAGTTGCCCGCAATCCTGACTCAGGTTCTGCTGGTCGGGGCAATCCTCTATGTGGCCCTGCAACTCTTCCACAACACCCAAGCTAACCTAGAGGCGCGCAACATCGCCTCGGGTTTCCGTTTCCTGTCCGTGGAGGGTGGACTGCCCATCAATGACAGCCTCCTGGCCTATTCTCCCGCCGACACCTACGGCCGTGCCTTTACCATCGGCATCCTGAACACCCTCTTCGTGTCCGCTCTGTCCATCATGCTGGCCACTATACTCGGCGTCCTCGTCGGCGTGGCCCGCGTGTCGAGCAACTGGCTGGTGGCCCGGCTGGCCGCAGTGTACGTGGAGGTACTCAGGAACGTCCCGCTGCTGCTGACCCTTTTCTTTTGCTACTCCACGCTGTTGGCTTTCCTACCGTCTCCGCGCAAGAGCCTGGCGCCCTTCGGCGGAATATTCATCAATAACCGGGGAGTGTTCATCCCCCGCCCGCTCTTCCAGGAAGGCATCGGCTGGGTGTTCCTCGCCCTGGGGGCAGCCATTGTGGCCTCGGTGGTCCTGGTGCGCGTATCCAAAAGGATGCGCGACGAAACAGGAAACGCCCCTCCTTCCGGATGGATTTCCCTTGGGCTGATCCTCGGTCTGCCCGCTGCTGTCTATTTCTTCACAGGCCAACCGCTCGAATTCGACGCGCCGGTGCTTAGCGGATTCAATTTCAAGGGTGGCATGATCCTTCGTCCGGAATTCACAGCCCTGCTCATCGGTCTGGTTATGTACACCGCCGCTTTCATCGGCGAGAATGTACGCAGCGGGATTCAGTCCGTGGACAAGGGGCAGCTCGAAGCGGCCAAGGCTCTTGGCTTGAAATCCGGCGTGATCATGCGCAAGGTCATTCTCCCCCAGACCCTGCGCGTTTGCATCCCGACCACCACCAACGATTATACCAGCCTGGTCAAGAACAGCTCGTTGGCCGTGGCCATCGGGTATCCGGACATGGTTTCCATCGGCGGGACCATCATCGGCCAAAACGACCAGGCCATCGAGGTCATTGGAATGTGGATGGCGGTCTACCTGTCCATCAACCTGATCGTTTCCCTGGTCATGAACTGGCTCAACGCCAAAGTGCAGTTGGTGGAGCGATGAGTTCGCAAGTTAAAAAATTCATCCCCTCGCCATCTTCCCCGCCGCCCATAGCGGCAAGGGGCGTGGTTCACGGGCTTCGGACCAACCTTTTTTCGAACTTGTTTAACTCGGTGCTCACGGTGCTGGTCGTGCTGCTTATGATCAAGACTGTCCCGCCGCTGGTCGACTGGGCGTTCACCCATGCCGTGTGGTCCGGAGGGCCGGAGATGTGTGACGGTTCGGGCGCATGCTGGGCGTTCGTTATCGACAAGGCGCGCATCATGCTCATCGGCACCTATCCGATGGAACAGGCATGGAGACCCTTGGCCGCAAGCATTCTGTTCGCGGGCGTGGTCGCAGCCACGGTAAGCGGACGATGCAAAAAGCGCACGCTGACCACCGCCTGGCCCGTGTTCTTCGTCGCCGCCCTATGGCTCATTGGCGGAGGCGCGGGCCTCTCCGAAGTGGATCAATCCATGTGGGGTGGGCTGATGCTCTCCCTCGGACTGGCCACCATAGGCATCCTCTTTTCGGTGCCCTTCGGCATCCTTCTGGCCCTGGGACGGCAGTCCCGGATGGTCGGCGTCAGTTCTGTCTGCGTCGGCTTCATCGAATTGGTCCGGGGCGTCCCACTCATCACCATTCTGTTTATGGCCTCGGTGATGATGCCCCTGTTCCTGCCCGTAAACCTTCAGATTAACAATCTGCTGCGGGTGCAAGTGGGTATCATCTTGTTTTCGTCGGCGTACATCGCCGAGGTCGTGCGTGGCGGATTGCAGGCCGTGTCGAGCGGCCAACTCGACGCTGCCAAGGCGCTGGGTCTGTCCCGCTGGATGATCACGCTGCTCGTGGTTTTACCGCAGGCCCTGCGCTACGTGCTCCCAGCCCTGATCGGACGCTGCATCGCCTTGTTCAAGGACACCTCGCTGGTCATCATCGTGGGCTTGCTGGACTTCCTCGGCATGACCAAGGCCGCGTCCCAGGACCAGCTCTGGCTCGGCCACGACGTCGAGGGGTATGTCTTCTGCGCCGTGATCTACTGGTGCATCTGCTTCGGAATGAGCCGATACGGCCGCAGCCTCGAAAAACGCGGTCCCCAAACCAATTGAAAAAGGGTTCCCATGACTTCTAACGAAATCATCATCGACGTGAAGGGCCTGAACAAGTGGTACGGCGACTTCCACGTCCTCAAGAATATCGACCTCGAGGTGCGAAAGGGCGAACGCATCGTCATTTGCGGCCCGTCCGGGTCCGGCAAGTCCACGTTGATCCGCTGTATGAACCGGCTGGAACGACACCAGAAAGGAACCATCATCGTGGACGGCACGGAGTTGACCGGTAGCCTCAAGGGCCTGGAAAAAATTCGCCGCGAAGTGGGCATGGTGTTCCAGGACTTCAATCTCTTCCCGCACATGACCGTGCTGGAGAATCTCGCCCTGGCCCCGATCTGGGTACGCAAATTACCCCGCAGGGAAGCGGAAGAAAAAGCCATGTACTACCTTGATAGGGTGCACATCGCGGAGCAGTCCGGTAAATATCCCGGACAACTTTCCGGAGGCCAGCAGCAACGCGTGGCCATTGCCCGCGCCCTGTGTATGAGCCCGAACGTCCTGCTCTTCGACGAACCCACATCCGCCTTGGACCCGGAGATGATCAAGGAAGTCCTCGACGTCATGATTAGCTTGGCCGAGGAACACATGACCATGGTCTGTGTGACCCACGAAATGGGCTTTGCCCGCACCGTGGCAGACCGCATCGTCTTCATGGACAGTGGTGAAATTGTGGAGCAGAACATCCCTGAAGTGTTCTTTTCCAACCCTCAATACGACCGCACCAAAGCTTTCTTGAGCCAGATCCTGCACCACTGATCGAGTCCGCGCTGCCCATCGTCGTTGACATGGCAACTCTCGCTCCCACGCCCAGCAGGGGCCGTACTGATCTCAACACTTGATGCGTGATGTGATTCGCAGCTTGCAGGCGCACCTTAAACCCAAATTGCTAAAGCGCCCGTGTCTCTCCCCCCACGGCAGGCCTATTCGCTCAATGCGGTGTGGCATTCGTCGCAGAGCCAACACCATTCGCTTTCGTCAAGGGGGCTGGCACACCAGGTGACTGCGTCACTCTCTGTCGATTCACGCCCGCAGCTGTCGCAGGGCTCGGATGAGCCCTGGCTGGACAGCCAATCGCCAATGGCTTTTTCCAAAATTGCCAGGTCCTTGTCTTCGTCCATCAAGGCGAGTTGGCAGTTGAAGCCGCAGAGCGGGCTATGTCTGTTGGTGCAGGTGAAAAGTCCTCCCTCCGGATTGTGAACAACGCTCAGATGATGCTTCTGGGTGATGGCGTTTATTTTTTCTGTGGTGCTCATTCTTTCCCTTTTATTGGTTCCACCTGTCCGCCCAGGGTGATTTTTAGCGTGGGCCTCATTGGATATTGGTGACGTGTGCGACTTGTTGTCGTCCGTTGATTGGTCTGTCCTCTCAGTTTATTAAAATTCCAGGGAATTGATGAATACAGCTGGGCAGTGATACGGGTATGAGCAAGCCATATCTCATTTTTATCCTCGAGTGTATGGATTTAAAGAGAGAGATTTTGGCCGTGGGTGGATTTTTGCAAACCCGACGCAATTCTGGCGTGTGATAAGGCCGATTGGTGTGTTTCTGTCCATGTTTGTCTTGGTTACTTTCCCCTTGACTCTGCCTGGGAACCTCCGTAATCACTTGCTCCATGCCCATTTCGCCAGCGTAGCTCAGTTGGTAGAGCAGCTGATTCGTAATCAGCAGGTCTGGAGTTCGACTCTCCACGCTGGCTCCAAGTGATCGTAAGGGCCCCGGCATCCATTCAGGATGCCGGGGCCCTTTTCGTTGCTTGCCTTGCGCTGTTTGGTCAGCGGGTGGCCAGGGTGTTTTTTGGTGTGGGCTTCAGGTAGACCACGGACATGGCGCTCATCTTCTTGTCGATCTCCCGTCCGGCTTCGTGGGCCCGGGCCTTGAGTTCGGAGAGTTCGCCGAAGGTGATGGCGTCGGTCAGGCAGACCTCAGCGCACACGGGCTTTTCTCCGAAAACCACACGCTCAAAGCACAGGTCGCACTTGTGGGCGTAGTTTTCGGCCACGTTGAACTGGATCACGTTGTAGGGACATTCCTCGATACACTTGCGCGCACCTGTGCACTTGGTTTTATCGATGCGCACGATGCCGGTCTGCGCATCCTTGGCGATGGCCTCGGACGGACAGGCCTTGATGCACTGGGCGTTCTTGCAGTGTTGGCAGGGCACCACCCAACTGCGCGCGGTGATATGGGGGAAGGTGCCCTCACGGGCGCTTTCCACACGCAGGTAGTGCGGAATTTCCCCCGGCATGGCCCCGGCGTGGTCCACCAGCCCCTTGTTGTTGCGGCAGGCCACGATGCAGGTCTTGCAGCCTATACAGCGGTCAAGGTCGATCATCAGACCTAGTTGTTTCATAGCGAGCCTCCTTTAGGCGCTGAGCCGGACTCGGGTGGAAACGTGCGATTCGCCGCCCACCACATCCTGCCACTTGAGGGTCATACCGGAATCGGGGATGAGCACGTTGTCGCTCACACCCTTGCCCGTGGTCGCCACGCGGCCAACGCTTGAGCCGAAACCGTGGTGCAGGCCGATGCAGTCGGGCCGGATGCGCTCGGTGAGCTTGGCCCGGACCTGCAACTGCCCGGTGCGCGAGGTCAGGGTCACGGTCTGGCCGTCCTTGATGCCCAGCTTCTTGGCCGTGGCGGAGTTGATGAGCGCAGGGTTCTCGAACATGCCACTCACCGGGTCGCGCAGTTGTGGATTGTTGTGTGTCCATTGGCCGGTGCCCTGGTGGAAGATGGTACGGTAGGAGATGAGCACAAAGGGGTAGTCCTGGGTGTCGGCCTCGTATTCCGCGGCCAGTCCGGGGCGGGGCAGGGCCTGATCAACGTCTTTGAGGTCTTCCCAGTAGAGATGGATCTTCTTGGACGGGGTGCCGAATCCGCCAGCATCCTTGTACTTGTAGAAGCCCATGGTTCCGGGCGACCAGATGCCGCCCATTTCCTGGAGTTTCTTGACCGACAGGCCAAGTCCCGTGAGTTGGATATCGTAGAAGGCCACGTCGTCGGCGAAGTCGAAGTACTTGGGCTCCAGGCGCTTGCCCAATTCGATGAAGACCTCGTTGGAGTGACGACACTCGCCCGGGGCCTTCACCACCGGCTGGCGTAGCAGCACGCCCTGGCCGAAGTTGTACCACCAGGGCATGTACAGCAGTTCATAGCGCTCGAAGTAGGACTTGTCGGGCAGCACCAGATCGGCGTAGCGCGAGGTCTCCGAATGCATCAGTTCGTAGCTGACGAGCATCTCCAGGCGGTATTCCTCGCCGCCCTCGCCGGGCAGGCACACGGCCTTGCGCCATTCCTCCTGGCCCATCTCGGTCATGGCCGGGTTGCACTCGGCGGTGATCAGGACCTTCAAGTCACCGTTCTTGATGGCCTGGGCCTCGTACCAGGTGGGTTCCATGATGAAGGAGTAATGGCTGAAAGCGTCCTTGTCCGGACCGGTCTTGTGCCAGCCGAGGGTACCCAGGTCCGGACCGGCGGGCGCGGGCTCGACCGGGGACATTGGCGTCAGATCGGGCAGGGGTTGGCCGCCGGGGTTGTCGATGTTGCCGGTGACGGCCAACAGGATGGTCCAGGCGTGGCCGAAATCCAGGGCCTGGCCGAGCATGATGCCCTTGAAACTGTCCACGCCCACCGAGGGGGCCTTGGCGCACATCTCGGCCAGCTTGCGGATATCCGCTTCGGGCACGCCGCAGATGGCGCTCATGGCCTTGGGGGTCTTGTCCTTGAGGTAGGCCGTGAGCTGCTCAAAGTCGCCCTCGCGGACCCACTTCTCCACGAAGTCCTTGTCGTGCAGTCCGTTGGCCACGATGTGCTGGGTCATGCCCAGGAACAGGGCTGTGTCGCCCGAGGGTTTGATGGGAATCCACCAGTCGGCCTTGGCCGCGTCGGCGGTGAAGATCGGGTCGAGGACCACCAGCTTGGCGCCCCGGGCCTGTGCCTCCAGGATATCCCTGGGCACGGCGGCGTCGTCCAGACAGCCGAAGGCATGCCGCCCGGCCAGGATGATGATGCCGTCCTTGGGCACGGTGTCGAAGGCGGGCGGGATGTGGTGGTTGGGCACGCCGCCCATGGCCTTGATGAAGGCCACGATCTTGGCCGAATCGCAATGCGGCAGGGCGGTATTGATGAATCCGCCGTAGGCGTTGAGGAAGCGCCACTTGGGGTCGGTGATGGAGTGCGGGAAGAAGCTCGCGGTGAGCTTGTGGGCCTCGCCCTTGGCCTTGAGAGCCTTGAGCTTGCTGGTCAGCATGTCCAGCGCCTCGTCCCAGGAGATTTCCTTGAACTTGCCCTCGCCGCGTTTGCCCACCCGTTTCAGGGGCTTTGTCAGGCGGTCCTTGTTATACTGCAGGGAGATTCCGGCCATGCCCTTGACGCAGGCCTTGCCCCGGGCCTTGGGGTTGCCCCGGATCTCCTTGACCACACCATCCTCGACGTGCGCCAGGATGGCGCACTCGGCCTTGCATTGGTAGCAGGCTGTGGGTATCCACCCGTCCTTGACCATGGTTGCCTCCTTAACGCGCCCGGCTCCTTGCGGAGTTCCGCGGCGTCAGTTTGACGTACTTCCGGGTCTGGGCCCCGAATTTTACTCGTCTTTCTCAGGCCACTTGCCAGGGTAGCCCGGATGCTTCGAACGATGGCTGCGCACGGTGATCCAGACCACGCCGACAAAGCCGATAAACAGTCCCCAGATAACTGGATTCAAGGCTGAGTAGTCCACACATGGCTCCTTACAGCTTGAGCATGAAATTCGTCTTTTCTTTATATAACTCGGCGACCTTGGCAGGGTTGGACACCAGCTGGAAGGGGATGCCCACAAAGAGGATGCCACCCACCAGGTTGCCAAGCACCGTGTACAGTTGATTGAAGGCCCAGCCATACTGGCCGAACCCCCAATGCAGCAGCACCGGATCGGTCAGGCCCATGCGGGCGGCCTCGGCCAGAAACAGGTCTTGTTGAAACAGGGGCAGAGCCAGAAAGCCGATGTTGGCGATGCAGTGCTCGGTCATGCCGGCCACGAAGGCCAGCGGTCCGTAGGCGGCCATGGCGATCTTGGCCGCATCGCCCTCGGCCTTGACGAAAAGCACCGCTGCGGTCTGGAGCATCCAGGTACAGACAATGCCCATAACGAAGATCTGTGTGGCCGTGTAGCCCATCTTGGCCACGCCGATGGCGTGTGATTTGGCCAGCCAGGGCCAGGCCGCATAGGCCCCGCTCAGGGAGATGAGCCACATGAAGAACATGCTCCCCAGGAAATTTCCCAGATAGCCCAGCAGGATGCCCCAGGAAAATCGGCCCCAGCCGATGCGGCCATGAAATACGCCGATGATGCCGATGTACATGTCCGCCGTGACCAGGGTCATGCCCGAAACCATGATCACCACCAAGGAAAACATGAACACCAGCCCCATGAGCAGGTTCGCCAGGCCCGGCGCCAGATTCTCGGCCACTCCGGCGGAGACGGACAGGGCCAGGGTCGCTCCGAAGACCACCATGGCCCCGCCTGTGAAGGCGGATATCAAGTAGGCCAGGGGCCTGTGGCGGATCATGTCCCACTTGTAGGTGCAGATGTCCGCAACGCGGACCACCAGATCGTCGATGTTGGCGGGCATGCCTCCTCCTGAATGCTATTCTGCCTTGGCCTTTGCCTGGGGCTTGCATGGAGAAGAGCCTGAGAAAGGGAAAAAGGTTCGGTTATTTTTGGAGGGAATCGTAGGCCATGAAGGCATCCAGGTTGCAGGGCCGCTTGAGGGCGCCCGCGGCCAGCGCCAACCCCATGACCTGTTCCGCCCGCCCCCTGTCCGGTGTTAGGTCGGAAAAGGTGATGTAGCCCTTGTTCAGGATATGCTCTGCGATATCCCGATCCACCCCGGTATACCGTGCCTGAATGTCTGCGGCCCCAGCGGAATTAAGCCTGATATATGCCCTCGCATCTTCCAGGTCCGCGAGAAACTGACGCAGCAGGTCTGGCTGGTTTCGCATGAAGTGTTCGGTGATTACGACAACGCAGCAGACGTGGCCCGGAGACAAGTCTCCGGAACGGGCCAGAATACGCCCCTCGCCCTGGGCCACGGATGTAGTGTTCCAGGGTTCCGAACAGAAGAAGCCGTCAATCTCGTGGCGGGCCAGGGAGCCAATGACGTAGGAGGGGCTGATGAAGCGGGTGGTCAGGTCGCTCGTGCCCTGCTTGTCCGACGGGCTGTCTCCGCCAAGCAGGGCACGAAGCAGCAGGCTGTGGGTGGAGATGGAATGCGGCAAGGCCATGGTCGAACCCATTCCGATGTGGCGCGTGGCGACGCCCTTGCGAACTGTGACCGCGCTGCCGTCGTGGTGACCATCCAGGACGTAACGGATGGGCAGGCCCTGGTTGTGCAGGCACATGGCCAGGGGTGCCATGATAAAGGCTGCTTCCAACAGACCGCCCGTGAGGGCTTTGACCAGACGGCCCCAGGACAGGAATTTGGAGAGGTGCAGGTCGTAGGTTGCCTTGTCGTGTCTGTGGTGGGTGACCATGCCCAACAAATGGTCGGAGATGGGCAGATAGCCCAGGCGTACGGAACGTCCGTTTCGGGCGCCGAATTCGGCTATGATTCTGTTTCGGGCGTCATGGATGCGCCGCTTGATCGTTCCCTTGGGAAGTTGAAGCTGGTTGGTGATGTCCTTGTAGGAATGTCCGTGGACGAAGCGCAGGATGCAGGCTTCCCGGGCCACGCCAGGCAGGGCGGCCAGGATGCGCCGGATCATGAGTTGGTCCAGGTGGCAGGTGTAGAGATGAAAGGGGTCTGTGCCGTCTCCGGCCGGGATGTCCGCTGCTTCTACTGAGAAGGGGAGCAACCCTTCCTGACGGGTGCGGATGCGCTTGCAGTGGCGCAGCAGGATGGTCCGGAACCAGCCTGGGAAGGCATCGTGATCCTGGAGCATGGGCAGCTTGATGAAGGCCGCCAGAAAGGCCTCCTGCACGGCGTCCTCGGCCAGAGAGCGGTCGTGCAACTGGGCGGTGGCCAAGGCCATGGCCATGTCTTTGAACATGAGCATGATCTCGCCAAAGGTGTTCTTGTTACCAGCCAGGACCTTTTGGATATGGTCGCGATAGCTGTCCATGATCCTCCCCATTCTTATGCTCTCAGCATTCCAATAAGTAGCCCATTGCACAGCCCGTGACAAGGGATCCTCTGCATGGACCCCCTTGGTGCCGTCAGATAATGTGCTGTGTCACTTGAGAATTGCTGCTCGTAGTTGCTTGTTGTTGCCGTTGACCGCTCACGTCCTGTCGCTGTGTATGGAGCCGTGCCGCCAAGGATCTGTGGTGTGGTTCCGCCGGGGGGATGCCCCCTGCGAAGACAGGGCGTGGGCAGGGAGCTGAGGGACGCTGTTCTGTCGTTGCCGTATTCGTCACACAGGGTGATTTGCAGCGGGCTTCAGTGCAATGAGGCACTGTGTCTTGACTGTTGTGGTGCGTCTAGATTCTCCTGTATGGATGGTGATGGCGTTCATTCTTGGCTCCTCTCGACAACCATCCCTGAGACGATGTATAAGCTGTGCTCACAACTCGCTGTGTGACCAAAAGAATCGGAGGGGTTCGAAGATGCGTCGAGTGCTACTGAGTGTTTGTGTTTTGCTGGTGTGGTCTGCTGTCGCCTGTGCAGCGTCGGATGTGGTCGCCACATACAAGTATCAGGACGGGAGCATGATGACCCTGTGCGTGCGCGATGCCGAGCATGTGCGCATGGACACCTCGCCCACCAGCTACATGCTGCTCAAGGGCAACAGGGTCTATTCCGTGAACAGGGACGATGACGGCAACTGGCAAGTTATGGACATGGAGAAGATGGGGGCCATGGCCAGTGGCATGGGCAGCATGTTCGGCGGCGGCACGACCGACCCTGTGGACTATGAGATGGGCTACACCAAGACCGGGAAGACGGAGAAGATCGCGGGTTACACCGGACAGGTCTATACTGCCGAGGTCAAGGAGAACGGCAAACTGGTCAGTCGTGACGAGGTCGTGCTGTCCCCCCATGGGGACCTTAAGAAGGTCAACGAGGGCTGGGTCGCCCTTGCCCGGCGCATGACGGGGGCCATGAATCACTCCGGCGGCGCGGCCCTGGAAAAGAGTCTCCAGGAAGCAGAAGAGTCCGGGTATGGGGGGATGTTGCGCTCTGGGGATGATCTTCGCCTGCACGACTTGAAGAAGAAAGATTTGGCCGCGTCCTACTATGCGTTGCCTGCCGGTAGCCAAGAGCACGAGGTTCAGTCGTCCCCGCAGTCGACCGATGACGCCGGGCTGGGACAGGATGCCAAGGATGTGGGCCAGGCCGCCCGCGACGAGGCTAAGGATTCCACCATCGAGGGTGTACGTGAAGGCGTACGCGATATGTTCAAGAGTATTTTCTAGTTCGAACCAATCCTTTTGCCCCGTAACGGCTGACACCGTTGCGGGGCTTTTTTATTTGCAGAAGGGCTTGATTTTAGTGGACTGAGTGAATACTCAGTCTTGACGAAAGAAGTATCGCGATCCTTGATACTTGGATCCTAATCACCCTTTTTAATGCCAGATTGTGGTTGTATCCCCTTGACATGGGGTTTGATTGCGAATTAAATAACAAACGACTGAGCGATTACTCAGTCAGGCTTTTTGGAGAAGAAATTGACGAAGAAAGACAAGATACTGCTCATGGCCACCAGGATGTTTGCCGGCAAAGGCTTTGCCGATACGAGCACTGCTGAACTCGCCGGAATCACCGGGGTGGCCGAGAGTACGATCTTTTATCATTTCAAGAATAAGGAAGAGCTGTTTCTTGAAGTCCTGCGCAAGGTCCGTGAGGAAATCGTGCAGCATTTCGAAGAGCATGAGCAAAGCCAGGGGTTCGAATCCGGATTGGACAAGGTGGAGGGGCTGTTGGGCTACTACCTGTACCTCGCCGGTGCCATGGAGGATGCATTTCTTCTTCTGCATCGCCATTATCCCTATATGCTGGCTCAGGACAATGAGGTCTGCCGGGAAAACCTGGAAGCTGTCTACAACTGCATGGCCGATATCTTTCAACGGGCCATCGAGGAAGGGCAGCGAGACGGTAGCATTGCCGACATTCCCGCTCGCAAGACGGCATTGATCTTATTCACCATGGTCGATGGCTTGGTCCGGTTCAAGACGTACAACCTGTACGATGCCGGGACACTTTTCAAAGAAATGGTCGCCTCTGCGCGAAAAATTCTGGTTCACGCACATTAAGACAGGACGGAATACCTATGCTCACGAGAATCTTGCCCTTTCTCGCCTGGTTCAAGGGCTACGGCGGCGATAAATTCAAGCTTGATGCCGTAGCCGGCATCACGGTCGCACTGGTCCTCATCCCCCAAAGCATGGCCTATGCCCAGCTGGCGGGGCTGCCCGCCTACTATGGCCTGTACGCGGCCTTCATGCCCCCGATGGTCGCTGCCCTGTTTGGCTCCAGCCGACAGCTGGCCACCGGCCCCGTGGCCGTGGTCTCGCTGATGACAGCCGCCAGTCTGGAACCATTGGCCACAGCGGGAAGCGAGGGCTACATCGCCTACGCCATCCTGCTGGCGATCCTGGTGGGCGTCTTCCAGCTGTCCTTGGGCATCCTGCGCCTGGGGCTGGTGGTGAACTTCCTGTCCCACCCTGTGGTCAACGGTTTTACCAACGCTGCGGCCATCATCATCGCCTCGAGCCAATTGTCCAAGATGTTCGGCGTCTATGTGGACAAGGCCGAGCACCATTACGATACCATCATTCGGGTTGTTCAGGCCGCCGGGCACTACACCCACTGGCCGACACTGGGGATGGGGGCGCTGGCCTTCGCCATCATGTATGGCCTGAAACGCACCATGCCCAAGATCCCCAACGTCCTGGTGGCTGTGGTCCTGACCACGGTGCTGTCCTGGGCCATGGGCTTTCAGCATGACGCACGCGTCGATGTGGCCGCCATCCAGGTTCCTGAAGTCGCTGCCTCCCTGCAGACGTTCAATACCGCTGTCCAGGCAGTGAAGAATCTCTCCGATGAACGATCCGAGCTCACGGCCGGTCTGGACAAGGCCAAGAAGGCCGACGATTTTGATGCGGCCAACGATGCAACCCACGATCTGATTCGCATCAACCATACCATCAACAGCCAGAAGCAGGTTGCTCATGTCGAACGGGAACGCCTGCGCTCGATGCTCTTTTCAGGCGTGGAGGGCGCGGATGGCCTGACCCTCTATCTCCAGGATGCCGTGCCTGCCGGTCTCGAGACCGATGGCCGCACCTGGCGCCTGAAGGTCGGGAACACGCTGTTGGATACAGCTTCGTTGCTGGTCATGGGCGGTGGTGCCGTGGTTGGCGTCATCCCCGAGGGCCTGCCTGCGTTGACCGTGCCCAAGTTTGACCTGGGCATCATCATGCACCTGTTGTCCTATGCTGCCATCATTTCCCTGCTGGGTTTCATGGAGGCCATCTCCATTGCCAAGGCCATGGCCGCCAAGACCGGCCAGCGCCTTGACCCCAACCAGGAACTCATCGGCCAGGGCCTGGCCAACATCCTGGGCGCACTGACCCGGAGTTATCCGGTGTCCGGTTCCTTCTCGCGCTCGGCGGTTAACCTTCAGGCCGGTGCCGCCACCGGGTTGTCCAGCGTGTTCACCAGCGCCATGGTCGTCATTGCACTGTTGTTCTTTACCCCGCTGCTGTATCATCTGCCCCAGGCCGTGTTGGCCGCGGTCATCATGCTGGCCGTCATCGGGTTGATCAACGCTTCGGGATTCATCCATGCCTGGAAGGCTCAGCGTCATGACGGAATCATCTCTGTGATCTCGTTTCTGGCAACCCTGGCCTTTGCACCGCACCTGGACAAGGGCATCATGGTCGGCGTTGCGTTGTCCCTGGGTGTATTTCTGTACAAAAGCATGCGTCCCAACGTGCGTTCCCTCGCCATGGCCGACGACAAGTCGTTGCGTTGTGCCGAGGAATACAGTCTGATGGAGTGCGACTACGTGGATGTGATCCGTTTTGACGGCCCACTGTTCTTCGCCAATGCCAGTTTCCTGGAAGACAAGATCAATGAGCGCATCTCCTTGAAGCCCAAGCTGAAGCACATGGTGCTTGTGGCCAACGGCATCAACGATTTGGACGCCTCGGGCGAGGAAGTTCTGTCTCTGCTGGTGGACCGTTGTCGCAAGGGCGGGGTGGATATCTCCCTGGCTGGCGTGAACGAGTCCGTACGCAAGGTTCTGGTCCGGACCCATCTGCTGGAAAAGATCGGTGAGGATCACCTCTTCTCCAGTTCTGAACGGGCGTTGGAGGCCATCCATGCGGAGGCCCACAAGGTGGCTGAAGAGAATTCCTGCCCCTTGAAGACGGTCTGCTACAACTCCTAAGGAGGAAGATGAATATGCCTATTATCAATATCTTCGGTGGCTCCTTTTGCAGAAAGGAGCAGGTGGTGCGCAAGCTCATGTCCGCCACCGGTTTTGTGCGCCTCAGTGATGAGCAGATCGTGTCCACGGCGGCCAAGCTGTCGGGCCTGGCCGAGGACAAGATTGCCAAGGCCCTGACTTGCAAGGCCTCCGTCTTCAACCGTTTCACCCGCGAGAAGGAACGCGCCGTGGCCTGGCTCAGGCTGGCCACAGCGCAGACCCTGACCGGCGAGGATCTGATCCTGGACGGGGCCGTGGGCCTTTTGGTGCCTTCGCGCGTCAGCCATTGCCTGCGCGTCTGCCTGATCGCCGACATCCAGCACCGGCTGCTGGTGGCCAAAGAGGACAAGCAACTGGACGAGAAGGAAGCCCTGAAACGCATCCGTAAGGACGACACCGAAAGCGCTCTCTGGGTCGATATGGTCCTCAGCGCCAAGGATCCCTGGACCACTGGCCTCTATGACATGCTGATCCCCATGGACAAGCAGGGCGTGGATGGCGCGACAGCCCTGATCACGCAGAACCTGTCCCGTGAGGCCTTGACCGTCACGGAGGCCTCGCGCCGGGCCCTGGATGATTTCAGGCTGGCCGCCACGGCCGAGGTGTATCTTGTGGGCGAGGGCCATGACGTGGGCGTACGGGCCGAAAATGGCACGCTCATCCTGACCATCAACAAGAACGTCATGATGCTCGAGCGACTGAAGGACGAACTGTTGCATGCCGCGTCCAAGGTTGCAGGCGTCACGGATGTGGAGGTCAAAGTGGGAAGCGGATTCTACCAGACCGACATCTACCGCAGGGTCGATTTCGAAATGCCGTCCAAGGTCCTGCTCGTGGATGACGAGCGTGAATTCGTACAGACCCTGTCCGAGCGCCTCGAAATGCGTGATGTGGGCTCGCATGTGGTCTTTGACGGCGAATCGGCGCTGGACATGATGCGTTCCGACGAGCCCGAGGTCATGATTCTCGACCTCAAGATGCCCGGCATCGACGGCATCGAGGTCTTGAGGCGCGTTAAGTCCGAGAACCCGGCCATTGAGGTGATCATTCTCACCGGCCATGGCTCCGAGGAAGACCGCAAGACCTGCATGGATCTGGGCGCGTTCGCCTACCTGCACAAGCCTGTGGATATTGAGGTTCTCTCTCAGACCCTCAAACTGGCCAACGCAAAGATCCACAACCGCCCCGTCGGTAGCTGAGAGCGCGGGGCAAGGGAAGGGCATGAGAGACTTTATCCTGCCGAGATTCTGGCGCAGTGCTTCGGACTCCGCCCGTTTCAAGGGACTGTTCAACTACAGGGCGGCCTGGGTGCTGGCCATCGTACTGACGGCGTTCTCGTCCCTTGCCCCTTTGCTGGCCATGGTTTCCTTCGATTATCAGATCAGTCGCTCAGCAGCGGAGTCCGAGGTGCGGTTGCGCACCTCGCGCACCGTGTCCAACGCCAAGCGGTCGATCTCGTTCTATCTCAAGGAGCGCATCAGCGCCCTGCAGTTTGTGCTGCGGGACAACACCTATAAGACCCTGAGCGCCCGTGGACGGCTGACCCTGTTGCTCCAGGACCTGGCGGAAAGCCATGGTGGGTTCATCGACCTGGGCATCATCGATCAGGATGGAACGCAGAAGACCTATGCCGGGCCGTACAATCTTGAGGGCAAGAACTACAAGGGGCAGGACTGGTTCGGGCTGGCCGCTTCCCGGGGCAGCTACATCAGCGGAGTGTTCCTGGGGTTCCGCAACGTACCGCATTTGGTCGTGGTCGTGCGCCATGATCTGCCGGGCGGAGGATTCTTCCTGCTGCGGGCCACCCTGGACACCGAGCAGTTCAGCTCCCTTGCCCGCCTGGAATTGTCCTTGGGCGGCGACTCCTTCATCATCAACCACAGCGGTGTATTGCAGACACCATCGCGCTATCATGGCGATGTGCTTTCGACCTTGAATCTCCCTGTGCCGAATTATTCCGAGCATACGGAAGTCATCGGCGACGAGGCCCCTGGCGGGCGGGTATTTGTCGGTTACGCCTACATCCCGGATTCGCCGTTCGTTTTGATGGTCATCAAGGACCGTGCGGAGCTTTTGGCCTCATGGTATCAGACCCGGGTCCAGCTCCTTGGTTTTCTGATCGCCAGTATCTTTGTGGTCCTGCTTGTGGTGTTCGCGGTGGCGACCTACCTGGTCAACAGCATCTTCATCGCCGACCAGAACCGAGTCGCCGTGCTGCACCATGCCGAGCATTCCAATAAGCTGGCTTCCATCGGTAGGCTGGCCGCAGGCGTGGCCCACGAGATCAACAATCCGCTGGCGGTCATCGGGGAAAAGACCGGACTGCTCAAGGACCTCTTGACCTACGGAGGCTCAAGCGTCAGCCATGACCGGCTGTTGGCGTTGTCCAGGGACATTGAACGGTCCGTGGAGCGTTGCGGCAATATCACCAAGCATCTGTTGGGATTCGCCAGGCATATCAATGTCTCGGTGGAGAGGATCAATCTGGCGGCCGTTGTTGATGAGACATTGGGCTTTTTGCGTAAGGAAGCGGAGTATCGTAGTATCGAAATCATAACCGCCGTGGGTGAAGGCCAGTTGGATTTTGAATGCGACCGGGGCAAGCTGCAACAAATTCTGCTGAACCTTGTGAATAACGCCTTCCAGGCCGTTTCCGACGGAGGACACGTGTCGGTGACCGCTGACAGCCCGGACGAAGAGCATATCAGAATCCAGGTCAGTGACGACGGCTGCGGAATCGCTGCGGTTGATCGCGAACGGATTTTTGAACCGTTTTTCTCAACCAAGAAGGACTTTGGCGGGACCGGACTCGGCCTGTCCATTACGTATGGGCTCGTGCGCAAGCTGTCGGGTGACATCAGTGTTGAGAGCACCGAGGGTGAGGGGACCATCTTCACCATCGTGTTGCCCCGGAAATGTGGTGGAGGAAATGGGGACTCATGCGAATATTGCTAGTGGATGACGAACGGGATCTTGTGTCGGCTTTGGCCGAGAGATTCAGCTTTCGTAATATTGATGCGGATTTTGCCACATCAGGGGACGAAGCCCTGAAGATGGCCCAGACCACAGCCTACGATTTGGCTATCCTGGACGTGAAAATGCCCAAGATCAACGGTCTGGAGCTTTCCAAGCGGCTGTTGAAAATTCTTCCGGAGTTGAAATGCATCTTCCTTACGGGGCACGGCTCGGAGCTTGATTTTCAGGCCGGGGCGTCCATGGGGGTGGCTTATCTGGTCAAACCCGTAAATATCGACCTTTTGGTCCGGGAAATCCATAAGGTGTTGGGCCAAGGCAAGGACGGGTAAGCGCATGACGGAAAACTGGGATGAATTGGGGCCGGCGGGACTGACTTTTTATGGCGGCGTCTGCGCCTCCATCTCGCATGAACTCAAGAACAGCTTGGCGCTGATCAATGAGAACGCGGGCCTGATGAATGATCTGCTGCTTCGGGCAGGACAGGGCCATGCGCTGGACCACGAGAAGATGGCGCTGATTGCCGAGCGCATCGCCAAACACGTTGCCAAGGCCAACATGACCATTGCCAATCTCAACCGCTTCGGGCATTTGATTGACGAGCCAGTGCGTCTGGTGAACTTGCACGAGTCCGTTACGCTGGCCTTGAATCTCTCTCAGCGGCTGGCCAGTCAACAGCGGGTGGAACTGGTTCTGGAATCTCAGGATGAAGGCCTTGTATTGACCTCGCGGCCTTTTGAACTGGTCAACGCCCTGGGCCTGTGCATCAAGGCCGCGCTGCCTGCCGTTAAACAGGGCATGCTCAGCCTCCGGATCGCACCCATGGATGATGGAGTCGAGATTCATTTCTCCGGGTTCGATCCCGGAGCCCTGGAGCTTCCTTCGGGAAGTGTTGCTGGAGCGTTGCTGGATGCCTTGGCCGCAACGTGCGAGGTACGGTCCGAAACCCTCTGTTTGACTCTTGGCCTGAGACAAGCGTCCCAGGTCTGAAGACAACCGCATGCCCACAGGAGGCATATCATGACGAAGAAAGTGTTGCTCGTGGATGATGAGAAGGATTTTCTGGATACCCTGTCCGAACGCCTGAGAAGCCGTGACATGGAAGTTACTTCCTCCACCGACCCTGAAGAGGCCCTTGAGATCGCCCGTGACGGCGTTTTTGATGTGATTGTCGTGGACTTGAAGATGCCTGGCATGAACGGCATCGAGTTCTTGCGCTGCATCAAGGACGATCGCCCCGAGATGCAGGTGATTCTGCTCACGGGCCATGCCACAGTGGACAAGGGGATCGAGGCCGTGAAGCTCGGGGCTATGGATGTTCTTGAAAAGCCTGCCGATTTCGATACCCTTCTGGATCGGATCGCCAAGGCCAGCGCCAAGAAACTGGTGCTTTTGGAAAAGAAGGACCAGGACAAGATCCACGACATCATCACGAAACATGGCTGGTAGGCCGTGCGCCCGAAGCTTGCCGTTCAGAGGCTCTCCAGGCTCCGCTAAACGCGGAGCCTTTTTCATGGTGAGGACTTCGCCAGGCGCGAAGGCGCGCATCGGCAATGGCAGGGATCATCTCTGTCTGGTGACAGGAAGTCTTGCCAAATAGTTTGATTCGGATAGGATGCTAATAGTCCTGTAATTTTCGCCTTAATGAGTCCTCCGTATGAAGAAGCAAGCGAGTCTGTCTACCCGTATCGTGATCACCCTGATCCTGGGTTCGGTGATGATCCTTGCGCTGTTTGCAGTGGGCTCTCAGTATTATCAGCGCGAAACCCTGCGCCAGGACATCCGCCAGACGGCCCAGGTAGCAGTCGGGCGAGCGGCCACCACGTTGTCCACTGCCCTCTGGGAATACAACGACACTTATATATATGAATATATTGGATCTTTGCTTCAACAGCCCGATGTGGCCTTTGTCCGTGTCAGGAGCGAAGGGGATGCCTACGAAAAACGGGCTATGGCCTATGCCCTGTACGGCGTGGATTCTTTCCGGGACAGTTCGGCCTTTTACTGGGAGGAGCAGCCGATCCTGCACAACGGCGTGTCCATCGGCATGATCGAGCTTGCGGTGTCTTACGCCTCGATGAACGAACGGTTAAGGGTCAACGTCCAGCAGTTCGTGTTCATGATGGCGGTTTTGGTCCTTGCCTTGGCTGTGATCACGCTGTTTATGTTCCGCAGGTATATCATCAAGCCGATCCATGCCCTGGAGCGTGTGGCTGCGAAGGTCTCCATGGGGGATCTGGGCGCCAGATCGGGAATCACAAGCAACGATGAGATCGGTCGGTTGGCGACCTCCATGGACGTGATGGTCGAGGGGCTCGCACGGGTCACAGCCTCGCGCGACGATCTGAATCAGGAGATCGACAGGCGCATCCTGGCCGAGACGGAACTGAAGATCGAACGTGACCGGATCAAACTGTATCTGGATACCGTTGGGGTTGTGCTGGTGGCGCTGGACAGGACTGGGCGAATCTCCCTGCTGAACCGTAAGGGCTGCGAACTCCTGGGATATAACGCCCGCGAGGTCGAAGGTCGGGACTGGTTCGAGACGTTTATCCCTGCTCGTGAGCGGGAGGATGTCAGGGCAGTGTTCAAGGGCTTGATGGCCGGAACAGTGGAACCCTTCGCTCGTCACGAGAATGAGATCATGACCAGGGACGGGAGTCTGAGACTTTTTTCCTGGAACAATACCATGATCAGGGGGGGCAGCGGTGCCATTCTGGGCACATTGGGTTCGGGGCAGGACATCACGGACGAGCGTCGTCAGGAACAGGCTCTGAGGCAAAGCGAGGAACGCTTCAGGGTTCTTGTTGAATCCATGAGCGAGGGCGTCGTGGCCTTGAGCAGGATGGGCACACTTGAATACGCCAACCAGCGCTTCAGCGAGATGCTGGGCATCCCCCACGAGAGCCTTGCGGGTAAGCGGATCGAAGAGTTTCTGGACCGGGAGAACAGTGAGCGCTTCAGGACCCATTTGGATATGGACTACGGGCGCTGTAGTGAGGCGCACGAATTGGTCTGGACCCATGCGGACGGACACGTGGTTCCAACCTATGTCTCTCCGGCCCTGATCTTCAGCGCCAACGGCGAACTGGAGGGGGCCACAGTGGCCATTGCCGACATCTCCAAGCTCAAGGGGCTTGAGGGCCAACTGGTGCAGGCGCAGATGCTGGAGTCGCTGGGGTCCCTGGCTGCGGGCATCGCCCATGAGATCAATACCCCCTGCCAGTATGTGCTCAACAACCTTCAGTTCCTGCAAAAGGCCATGGTCATCATCCTGGGCGTCCTGCGGTTGTACGAGGGCTTGCGCAGCGCAGAGGCGCAGGGCCAGGAGACGCTCCCACTCATTGAGGAACTGGCGCGTGAACTGGAGAGGCAACAGATCGACTACCTGCAGCAGGATGTGATGTCCTCCATTGGCGAGAGTCTGGAAGGCATCGACCGCATCGCCGCCATTGTGCGTTCGGTCAAGCAGTTCGCCAACCCCGGGCCCGAGGAAAAGGTCTCCATCGATTTGAACGCGCTGGTGCGCAACACCGTGATTGTCTCCACCAATGAGTGGAAATATCTGGCCGACCTGACCATGGAGCTGGATGAGACCCTGCCGCTGGTCCCCTGCGTGGCCGGGCAACTCAATCAGGTGCTTTTGAACCTGATTGTCAACGCGGCCCAGGCCATTGGCGCCAGAGTGGAGACCCAGGACTATCCCAAGGGCGAGATCAGAATCAGCACGTCTCATGAACCGGGCAGGGTGTTTGTCGAGGTCACGGACAACGGCGGTGGCATTCCGCAAGAGGTACGCGAGCATGTCTTCAGGCCGTTCTTCACGACCAAGGCTCCGGGAAAGGGAACGGGCCAGGGGCTGGCCATTTCGCAGACAGTCATCAGGGAGACCCATCAAGGGGAATTGACCTTTGAAACCATGGAAGGTCAGGGCACCACGTTCCGTATCGCCCTGCCCGTGGGTGGTTGACGAGGGGCTTGTCCGTGGAATGGGCGCGTTTCCTCAGGGAGTGAATCGGCCCGAGCGTAGCAGTGCGGCGATGGCAGCCCCGAGGAGGAAGCCCACGGCCAGATTCGAGGCCAGGGTGATGCCCAGTACGGTGACGCAGACAAAGAGATCCTGGCGTTCTTTCATGTCCAGGATTGCCAGGGCCAACTGGCTGCCCGCAAAGAAGAGCAGCACGCCCAGCACGGACAAGGGAATCAAGCGCACGGCGTCCAGAATGGTGTCGCCCAGTAGGAGCGCCGTGGCGACGAACAACCCGCCGATGAAGAGATTAGAACCCGCTGTGCGTGCCCCAAAGCGGTAGTGCGCCGCCAGTCCGCCCGCGCCATGGCACATCGGGATTCCTCCAAGCAGAAAGCTCCCCACGTTGGCCAACCCCATGGAAATGCACAGGGCCTTGCCCGTGGTGCGCCGGGCGTCCTGGCCGAAGTATTGCTTGGCGAGGTCGGCGTTGGCGATGACGGCGTTGCCCAGGGTCATGGGCAGCTGGGGCAGGGTCAAAGCCACGAAGGCGGCTGTGAGGACATCCAGGGAAGGCATGCCCTCGGGCATCAGGCGGGGCAGCTGGGGGGCCAGGGCGATGCTGTTTGTCTGTGCGCCGAGGACCAAGCCGGCCAGGATGCCGAAGGCGACCACGACCAGTCCGGCGGGAAAGCGCTTGCTGTTCAGCAGGGCCAGGGTCAGGGCCAGGGCCGCGGCCCCGAGCAGCCAGTTGATGGGCAGCGGCCCCAGATGGTTGATGGCAAGAAAAGGCTCGGCGCTTTGCTCAAGCAGTTGCAGGGGGGCCTTGCCCAGCACGAAGCGCACACTCTGCGCCATGAGCAGGGTTCCCGTGGAAAGCTGGATGCCCCGGATTACGGGCTTGGGGATCAGGCGCATGATGCGCTCCATGGAGCCGGACAGGCCGATCAGCAGCAGCACCAGCCCGATGCTCAGGCTCGCCGCGTGGATTTCTGAAGCGGCCAGCCCCATGGTGATGGCGTAGGAGCCAATGACCTTCATGGGTTGCACCGGGGTGGTGATCCCGAAATAGATGCCCGAGACGAGGTAGAACAGGCCCACCGCAAGGAAGACACCCTGGGGTGAGATTTTATTGATCATGATCATGCCCACGGCGATGGGCAGGATGACGCCCAAGTCGCCAAGGGATCCGGCAATCTCAAGCTTGTTGAAACGATACGTCATGATGCCGCTCCGGTGGTGTACGTGCCGGGGACACATCACCATGAAGTGGTGAATGTGTAGTCTGTTGTCAATGGCTGCTCAGGGCTGATCATCGCCCCTGACCAGCCGCGAGGGTGGTCTGCGGTGCCGGGCGGTCTGCCATGTCGGATCAGGTTCTGCTGCTGGGGGACAGGGGGCTTGCTCCGTCACCCGCCATTGGGAGGGACGAGGGACAGACTCCGTTCGTTGGCCATTCCCTGCAGGTCGTGGGCAGGATCGCTGCCAAAGTCGAGAATGATTATTCACGAACAGGCCGCAGCGCCCTTTTGACTCTTGTCGGCCAGGACACGGATGGGCTCGTTCACCCCCAGGGCGACGTAGAAGGCCTGCAGGCGGATGAGCGAGGCCTTGCTGACGCCTTGGCCGCGCAGCATGAGTTTGGTGCCTTCCCGATTGATCATGTCTTCGGCCATGACCATGCCTTCCTCAAGCTCGCTGATGCAGATTTCACGGACGGCCGAGGGCTCGGGGGCAGCGGGTGCTGCCGCACTCTCCAGGTGCAGCATGGCGTCCACGGCTTTGGTGTCGTAGACTTTGTCCTTGGTGCGCATGAGTTTCAGGATGGCCGGAGCCTTGGCTCCCTTCTGGAGCATGCGGTCCAGATCCAGCGCGATCTTGATGATGCGCGACCCCTGGGATTGTTTCTCATGCAGTGGCGCGAGCTGGTGACGGATTATTTCGGCCACGGGGGCCATCTGCTCGATGTTGGTCAGCAGGTTGGCGGCGATGCGCGGATGCATGCTGAAGATCTGCTGTTCCTCCGGGGTCAGGTTTTCACCCCGGTCGATCTTCTTGATGATTTCCCCGGGCAGGGCGACGCAGCCGATGTGTGACAGCGTCACTGCGAGGTCCAGTTGCCACAGCGGTTTGACACCCATGGCCTTGCCCGTGTCCATGACCCGGGAGCGGATACGCTTGGAGAGGCCCATGGCCTCGGGGTTGACCAAGTCCAGGATGTCCACCAGGGCCTTGACGCTGCCGATCAGGCTGTTTCGTGAGGCTTGGCGTTCCTTGGCCTTCTGGGCGTGACGGCGCACCGCCGAGGCCAGGGCCTTGAGCAGGTCCGGCGGTGTGCAGGGCTTCTTGATGTAGAGGAAGGCATGGGCCACGTTCAGGGCGTTCACGGCATCGCTGAACTTGTCCTTGGTCGTGAGGATGATGCGCACCGTTTCGGGGGCATCGCGCCGGGCTTCGGCCAGGAACGCGATGCCGTTCTCTCCGTTCAGGCCCAGTTCGCTGACGATGATGGCGACTTCTCCCTTGCCCTTCAAGCGCAGAGCGGCCTCCTTGTAGGAGGTCGCCAATTGCAGGTCGAACTTCTCGTGCGCGATCTGGGGCAGACTCGCCAGGATGGCGTCGTTTTTATCGACAAACAGGATGGTGGTCATCAGCTTCTGCGCTCTCCTGTGGCTGGCCCGACTTAATCAATTTCGATCTGACGATCGTGCTGGTTCCAGTGGAACCTTGGGGCTTCCATGTCCTCGGTCAATTGGAACGGCTTGCCGCCGAAGATGACCTCCGTTCCGTTGAAGGCGATTTGCTCGGCCTTGATCTGCCTTTCGGCCAAAAGTTCTTCCAGGGCTTTGCGCTCGGCGGCGATGGATTCGTCGAGGATGCGGATGTCGGCCTGGATCTTGCCCCGGACCTTGACCAGCTCGGCCAGGATGCGTCGATCCTCTTCCGGGGCGGTCATCAGCATGGTTAAGGCGTCTTCCGCTCCGATGGCCTTGTCCAGCTTGCCGAGTTCATCGGTCAACTGGTTGCGGGCGGCGGTCAACTGGTCCTGCTTGGGTGACGGCAGGCGAATCTCGACGATGGTTCTTGAACGGGACTCGTTGCCGATGATCTTGGCAATGATGTCGCTGCCGCTGACAACGTGTCCGCCGCTGATGATCCCTTTTCCTCCCACAGCGAGGATTCTGCCACCGGCGATGATGTCGCAGTGGGAGATTTCCAGTTTTGCCGTGACGTCGCCCCCGGCCCTGATGGTGGCGTTCTGGAAGAATTTGGCCGTGACATTGCCCTCGGCCTGGATGATGTTTTTGCTGCTCATGATGATGCCGCCGGCAACGACCAAGCCTCCGGCAGTCACGTCGGCCTCCTCGATCAGACCATCCACGATGACGTCGCCCGAGGCCACGACCTTGAAACCGCTCTTGATGGCCCCATGGATGTGCACGGAACCGTGCTCGGCATGGATGTTGCCGGATTCGTAGTCCACGTCCCCCGGGATTTTTAGAAGCTCAGAGACTTCCAGGACGGCGTTCACGAAATGGGCGACACCTGCACGCGCCGCCTTGAAGGTCGTGGTGCCGTCGGCGTCGTTGTGGGTGCTGGCCACTCCCTGACCTGCCTTGACGTGGGCCGGCTTGGGCACGGGCGCGGGGATGACGGCGCCGAAGATGTCGTGCCCCGGAGTGCCGGGGATGGGAGGGTGGAGGACGCCCAACTCATCCCCTTCGACCACGAAATGGATGCCTCCACGTTCGCGAAAGTCGATGCTGCCATCCTCCCGCAGGGAGCCGGCGGCCTGTTTTGGTTCAAAGGTCAGTTTCAGCCGTCCGTCCTGACCAGGTTCAGGCAGCAGGCCCCGCGCCATGACTGCGGGGGCATTCTGCTTGCTTTCAAGGGCCCGGGCCATGGCCGCATTCAGGGCGTCGAAGTCCAGCTCAAGATCCTTGGCAGCGGGCGGGATGGTGGCCAGGAGGCGTCCGGAAGAGATGTCTTCACCGTTGAAGTCCACGGGGTGGACATCCACGGTGAGCAGTGTCTTGTCGCTGGACAGTTCCCAGGAGGGAATGACCTTGATACCCTGGTTGGTGAAGCGGACCGTGCCGAAGACCGTGGACGTCAGGGACCGCGTTTCCGGGTCAAACTCGCAGCCCGGAGACTCGTCGTCCAGGGGCGGGTAGGGCAGTTCCGAACTCGCAAGGATTTTTTCGACCTCCCGCTGGGTGGGTATGATTCCAAAGCGGGTACCGATGGGTACCGGCCTTGCCAGTTTGCCATCGGTCTTGAGGATTTTCTTGAGGGCGGGGTAGTCCTGATGCTCCATGGTCCGTCCGTGAGCCCTGAGGTGCTGCTGAGTTTCGAAAATAGTTAAATCAAATGGGTCTGTTTCAATTGTCAGCCTAACATATGTGCGTGATCATAGGCAATCATGGTGAGTGACTCGCGACCATGGTTTTTATGCTGCCGAAGATGGACCGGACGTTGAACCGGGGAGAGGGAGAAAGGATGTCTGATGCACGGTTCGAAAAGCTCGCCAGGGCCCTGACGCTGGGGCTGGGGGCGATGTCCCCCGTGGACGGCGAGGTCTTGCGATTTGCCGAGGATGCCTTGGGTCTTGCCGATTCCTGGCAGTGGAACACGGTGTTCAATGATCCGGGCGACCCCCACCGCGAGATGTTGGTCGAGTTGCTGCTGTTTCCGGATTCCGGGATGATGCAGACCTTGGAATCGCTGTTGGTCGGGGAGCACGGCACGGATGCCGAGGCCGCTGCCTTGACGGATGCCCTGATCGGGAAGCCGGCCTGTTTTCTGCTGCCCCAAGGGGAGGCGTTGCGCTTTTTGCTGAGTGCTGCCGATGCGCGATTGTTGGTCCGCAGGCTGCGCCTGACCCGCAGCACCCCTGTTCATGTCCAGGCTGCCCTGGAAGGTCTGTCTGAAGAGGTGATTCTTGTGGCGCGTCTGCGGCTGCGTCGGGCCAGGTTCACCTGGAACGCCCGTGCGGGGCATTTCATGCGAGCCTTGATCGCCAGCCTGGGGCTGCATCCGATCTTTCCGGAGTTGCTGGACTACTCCTGCCTGTTTCTTGAGGCCGAAGACGAGGGTGACGATTTGGCCGCCGCCATGGTCAGGCGTCGACAGGAAGCCGAGCTGCATCTGAAGAACCACCAAGCCTTCCAGGAACGATTGGCGAAGAGTAATTTCGAGACCATGCACCTGGCCGGGGATCAGGCCCCGCATGTCGAGCCCACGGCGCTTGTGCGCGAGATTCGGGCCTTGGACATGATCTGTCCGGCGGTGTTCGGACGACCTGCTGTTTCTGGCCGGATGGACCGGAACCTGGGGCAATTCGCCGGTGCGCAGGGTGTACGGGACCTGTTGCGCCTCTTGGATGACGATTGATCCTGCTGTTGCAGAACGATCAGACCAGAAGATGCCCTTGGCGCAGTGATTCCGGAATCAACTCTGCTCTCGACGGTGGAGATCGTATTGGGCTGTCATGAAAATGCTGTAAGACTTTCTATTGCCATCCCCCTCGTGGTAGGATACCTAGGGCCTCCCATCCCGGGGTCTCCCATACTATAAGGAATTGACATGACCAAGAAGACGGCTGCCAACGACCGTATCAGAAATATTGCCATCATCGCCCACGTCGACCACGGCAAAACCACGCTTACTGACCAGATGTTCAAGCAGAGCGGGTTGTTTCGTGAGAACCAGGCGGTCAGCGACCGTGTCCTGGATTCCATGGACCTGGAGCGTGAACGCGGCATCACCATCGCCGCCAAGAACTGCTCCATCGTCTGGAACGGCGTGAAGATCAACATCATCGACACCCCCGGCCACGCCGACTTCGGCGGCGAGGTCGAGCGCGCCCTGTCCATGGTGGATGGTGCGATTCTGTTGGTGGACGCCTCCGAAGGTCCTTTGCCCCAGACCCGTTTCGTGCTGGAGAAGGCGCTGAACTCCGGCCTGGCGCTGTTCGTGGTCATCAACAAGATCGATCGCTCCGACGCCCGCCCCAAGGAAGTTCTGGGCGAGGTCTATGACCTGCTCATCGACCTGGGTGCGGACGAAACGCAGATCGATTGCCCGGTGTTCTATGCCATCGGACGCGACGGCCTGGCCTCCGCATCCCTGGACTCCCACGGCGAGAACCTGCACGTGCTGATGGACGCCGTGGTGGAGAAGATGCCCGCTCCGCGCTTTGATCCCGAGGCCCCGTTCCAGATGCTGGTTTCGGACCTGGGCTATTCCGACTACCTGGGCCGCCTGGCTGTGGGCCGCGTGGTTGGCGGAACGGTCAAGGGCAATGAGCAGATGGTCTGCATCGGTGAAAACGGCAAGCCCCGTTCCCTGCGCGTGACCCGCCTGCAGACCTACCAGGGATTGGTTCTGGTGGAATCCGCGGGTGCCGATACAGGCGACATCGTGGTCATCTCCGGCATCGAGAACGTGACCATCGGTGACACCATCTGCACCGCAGCAGCGCCTGTGGCTTTGCCGCGTATCACCGTGGACGAGCCCACCGTGTCCATGAGGTTCGGCATCAACACCTCGCCCCTGGCCGGCACAGAGGGCAAGTTGGTGACCTCTTCCAAGATCCGCGAGCGCCTGACCAAGGAGGCCCTGTCCAACGTGGCCATCCGCGTGGAGGACACCGAGGACAACGACGCCTTCCTGGTCAAGGGACGCGGCGAGTTCCAGATGGCCATCATCATCGAGACCATGCGCCGCGAGGGCTTCGAGCTCAACGTGGGCCGGCCCGAGGTCATCTACAAGGCCGATGACAAGGGCAACCGGTTGGAGCCCATCGAACACCTGTTCGTGGACTGCGACGAGCCGTTCATGGGTGTGGTCACCGAGAAACTGGCTCAGCGTAAAGGTCGCATGACCAACCTAGTCAACAACGGCACCGGCCGCATCCGCATGGAATTTTCAGTGCCTTCGCGCGGGCTCATCGGCTACCGTGATGAGTTCCTGACCGATACCAAGGGCACCGGCATCATGAACTCCTATCTCTCGGGGTACGAGCCTTACCGCGGTGATTTCCCCACCCGGTTCTCGGGGTCCATCGTGGCCGACCGGGCAGGCAAGGGTGTGGCCTATGGTATTTTCAACCTGGAGCCCCGTGGCCAGATGTTTGTCCAGCCCGGCGACCCCGTCTACGAGGGGCTGATCGTGGGCGAGCACAACCGCGAGAACGACATCGACGTCAACCCCTGCAAGGAAAAGAAGCTGACCAACATGCGTGCCAGCGGCAAGGACGAGGCCGTGGCCTTGACCAGCGTCCTGATCATGACTTTGGAGCGCGCCCTGCACTTCATCCGCGAGGACGAACTGGTGGAGGTGACTCCCCTGTCTGTGCGCCTGCGCAAGGTTGATCTGTCGGCCGTGAAGCGGCACCAGACGGCGGGCAAGAAGAAAAAGGTGAGCTAAGAGCCTCTTTGGGGCCCTGACCATCTCCTTTTGTTTTTTGTCATAGTATTCTACACCCCTGCGTGGAGACTGACTCGCCTGCGTCCCTTTGGGAACCCAGGTGGGCACCATGTCCCCGGGCAGGGGTGTTGTTTTATTTCCAGAGAGAAGAGTGAACCCACAATGAAGACCCGTGATCTTGTATTGGCCCTGATTGTGGCCGTGGTTTGGGGGTTCACCTTCGTGGTCATCGAGGTGGGGCTGACAAGCTTTCCTCCGCTGTTGTTTTCGGCCCTGCGGTTCTTCGCAGCGGCCTTTCCGGCGGTCTTCTTCGTGCGCCGGGGCAATGTTCCTTGGAATGTGATTTTTTCCGTGGGCCTGATTTTTGGGGCAGCTTATTTTGGTTTGCTGTTCGTGGGCATGAAGCTGGGGGTTCCGGCGGGATTGGCTTCACTGCTTGTGCAGATTCAAGCGGCGTTCACGGCCATTCTGGCTGCGGTCATATTGAAGGACCCGCCTGTTGCGGCCCAAAAGCTCGGCATGGGTATTGCCTTTGTCGGTATCGGCCTCATCGCCTGGGAATTTGTGGGCGAATCCTCCGGACTGGGGTTGACCATGGTTCTGGCCTCGGCCTTTGTCTGGTCCCTGTCCAACATCATCCTGAAGCGTGCCGGGAGCATCGACATGTTCCGGTTGATGATCTGGATGAGCCTGGTGCCCATCCTGCCGCTGCTGGGCCTGTCCGCCCTGACAGAAAGCGGACAGCTTGAGGCTCTGGCCTCGCTGGACCTGCGGGGCATCGGGGCAGTGCTCTATGTGGGTTATTGCGCCACGGTGTTCGGGTTCGGAGTCTGGGGCGACCTCTTCAAGCGCTATCCACCCAACGTGGTGGCTCCGTTCTCCCTGCTGGTCCCGGTCTTTGGCATGACCTTTTCCTGGTTGCTGCTGGGCGAGGAATTCACCCTGCTCAAGCTGGGGGCCTCGGCCCTGGTGTTTGTGGGCCTGGCCACCAACGTCCTGGGGCGGATGCGCTATGATGCGGTGTGCGCACGTCGTCGGATCCTGTGACGGGGTTTTTTTCTCTGCCCCCTTGTCCATTTTGAACAATCGATAGATTCCTGTTGTACCCTGTACGAAGCCGGTGTATTTGGGCTTCATGTACAGAAATATTTCGCCCGAACAGGCTCTCGAACGGCTTCACAAGGGCAATCAGCGCTGGCTTTCCGGCAAACTTGAACACCCCAATCACGATGAGGAGCGCCGCCGCGCCACGGCTAGGGAAGGCCAGAAGCCTTTTGCCACCGTGCTGACCTGTTCCGACTCCAGGGTCGCTCCGGTGGTGCAATTCGACGTGGGCATCGGCGATATCTTCCAGGTGCGCGTGGCGGGCAACGTCTGTGGTCCGGATGTCTTGGGATCCATCGCCTTTGCGGTCCATGAACTGGGCACACCGGTGGTGCTCGTCCTGGGACATACGGGCTGTGGGGCCATTCAGGCCGCACTGGGCGGCAATCTGCCCGAGGGCGCGATCCCCCCGCTGGTGGAGAAGCTGAAGTCCGTGGTGGAACAGGCCAGGCGCGAATGCCCCCATTGTGGGCCGTTCACCTTGGGCAACCACGCCGCAGCCATCAATGTGCGGAGCGTCTGCCGCGAAATCCTGGACGACAGTCCTGTGGTGCGCCGGGCCGTGGATGAGGGCCACACCGTGGTGGTGGGGGCGATGTACGATCTGGACAGCGGCGAGGTGAGCTGGCTGGACTAACGGATCAACCCTTTCCCCGTGAAAACCCGCTTGCAGGCCGTTCCTAAGGAGCGGCCTGAGCTTTTTTTTCCGGGACGGTTAGGGTGCTGCTCCTCTCTCCCCGGATGTGAGTAAACCTGCCTGTTCTTCTCTGCGTCTCGGCGTTGGGCCGAATTCATCCGCTTCTTTGACCTTTCCCCCCCTGGCACCAGATTCATCCTGCCGCCCCATCCAGATCAACACGGGCTGTTGAGGGCACCTCGCTGTAGACAGTTCGCATTGACGAAATCTCGCCCGTGGGGGTATTGTGATGGCTAATCAGGAGTGTCTTCATGCCGCACGATGACAACGCAGAAACCCAAGGCCATGTGTTCTTTTCCAAGCAGCCCATCCTGGACGCCGACCGGCGCATCTGGGGCTATGAACTGCTCGGAGGGGAGGTGCGCCAGGGCATTTTTCGAGTCTTTCCAAAACAGGAAAGCACCGCCGCAAGCTTGAGTTCCAGTACCTATTATGGATTGCAGGAAGCCATGGCACGCGGCAAACGGGTGATGATCGCCTTTGACGCGGACAGCATCAGGGAAGGCTTGGCCAACGCCCTGCCTTCGGACCTGGGCTGGGTGCATCTGGCCCTGGATGCCAAGCCCGATGCGGCTCTGTTGAAGACCCTGGCGGATTTGCGTGCCGAGGGTTACGGCGTGGCCCTGGATGTGTCCCCCGGGTCACCGTCCCTGGCCGCCGCCAAGCAGGCCGATGTGCTGGTCATGGAACAAGTCCCCGGCGCGTTGCCTCCGGCCTTTGCCCGGCTGGCCGCAAAGAACGCCGATATGCTGGCCCGAGGCGTGCGCAGTCTGGAGCAGTTCCAGACCGCCCGCGACCAGGGCTACACCCTGTTCCAGGGGCCATTCTTCAAGGAACCAGAGATGGTGCCCGGCCGCAAGTTGACTTCCAATGAGGTCTCGCGCCTGCAGATGCTGCGCCTGCTGGAGGCCAAGGACCCGGACCCCGAAGGCCTGGGCGCAGTGATCAAGGGCGACATGGCCGTGAGTTTTCGGCTGCTCACCTTGCTCAACAGCCCGGCCTTTGGCCTGTTGCAGAAGGTGGAATCCGTGGACCATGCAGTGCGCTTGCTGGGTTGGGCCAAGCTCAAGAGCTGGCTGCGGGCCGTGCTTCTGGTCGACATGTCCGGTCAGGACGAGGCCCCCCAGGAGTTGGCCGCTCTGTCCATGCAGCGCGGGCGGTTTCTGGAATTGGTCACCACCGAGTATGACTACTGGGGCTTCAACCCGGGGACTATGTTTCTGCTAGGCATGTTTTCGCTACTGGACACCATTCTGGGAATGCCCATGGCCGAGGTGGTGGAGCTGTTACCTTTGGACTCCAAGCTCAAGGCCTCGTTGCGGCGCGATCCCGGCAACGATCATCAATCCCTGTTCGATCTGATCACGAGTCTGGAGGATGGCGACTGGTCTGCATTCCAGAATATGGCCGGACGGTTGGGCTTCGAGCAGGAGTCGATCAAGACCTCGTATGCCGCGGCCATGGAGTGGACAGGGGTCTTTTTTGCAGCGAAATAGCGGGAGTCCCGCAAGGCCCACAAGTTGCCTGCGTGCTTTGGATGCCGACAAGACAGGGCCGACGCACGGCGATCATCTGCGAGTGCAAGGACAGACGAAAACAACAAGGTCCGCCGTTCCCCTGGGGAACGGCGGACCTCCATTATGTCCTGGGCAACGCCAGGCTGAAGTCGCGTTCGAGAGGGGGCTCTACGCCCCCAGCGGCGGGGCATTCCAAATGCGCGAGGCGTATTCCTTCACCGCCCGGTCGCTGGAGAACTTGCCCATGTTCGCCGTGTTCAGGATGGAGATGCGCGTCCAGGCTTCGGGGTCGTCGTACAGTCGGTCCACGCCGGCCTGGGCGTCCATGTACGCCCGGAAATCGGCCAGCAGCAGATACCAGTCGCCGTGCTCCACCAGCGCATCCTTGATGGGCGCAAAGCGTCCCGGGTCGTCCGGGCTGAAGGTCCCGTCACCGAGCATCTGTAACACCCGGGCGAGTTCCGGATCGTTTTCGTAATACTTGGACGGGTCGTAGCCGCCGCTGCGCAGGGCCTCGACCTCGGGGGCCGTGAGTCCGAAGATAAAGATGTTCTCCGGCCCCACCTCTTCCATGATCTCCACGTTGGCGCCGTCCAGGGTGCCGATGGTCAGGGCTCCGTTCAGGGAAAACTTCATGTTGCCCGTGCCCGAGGCCTCCATGCCCGCCGTGGATATCTGCTCCGAGAGGTCGGCGGCAGGGATGATCTTTTCGGCTTGGGAGATGCAGTAGTTGGGCAGGAAGATGACCCGCAGCAGGCCCTGCATGGCCGGATCGGCGTTGACCTTGTCGGCCACGGAGTTGATGAGCTTGATGATCAGCTTGGCCTGATGATAGCCGGGAGCGGCCTTGCCGCCGATGAACATCGTGCGCGGCGTGTGCCCCCCGCCTGGATCATCCTTGATGCGGTTGTAGCGCGCAATGATGTGCATCACGTTCAGCAGCTGGCGCTTGTATTCGTGCATCCGCTTGACCTGCACGTCGAACATGGATTTTGGGTTCACCCCCATATTCACCTTGCGCAGCACGTAGCGCGCAAAGCGTTTCTTGTTCTCCAGCTTGGCCTCGGCCCAGCGGGCGCGAAAGGCCGGGTCCTCGGCCAGGGGCACCAGTTTCTTCAGCTGGTCCAGATCGACGATCCAGTCAGCTCCGATGGTTTCGGTGATCAGCCGTGAGAGGATGGGGTTGGCCTGGAGCAGCCAGCGCCGGGGCGTGATGCCGTTGGTCACGTTGATCAGTTTGCCGGGGTAGAAGGTGTTGAAATCACGGAACAGTCCATCCTGCAGAATCTTGCTGTGCAGGGCGGCCACACCGTTGACGCAATGGCTGCCGACGATGGCCAGGTTGGCCATGCGCACCGTGCGCACGTCCCCCTCGCCGATGATCGACATGCGCGACAGACGGCCCTCGTCGCCGGGATAGCGCGCGGCCACCTCAGCCAGGAAGCGGCGGTTGATCTCGAAGATGATCTCCAGATGCCGGGGCAGCAGGTTGCCTACCAGTTCCAGGGGCCAGGTCTCCAGGGCCTCGGGCAGCACGGTGTGGTTGGTGTAGGCGAAGGTGCGGGAGCTGATGTCCCAGGCCGCTTCCCAGGTCAGGAAATGCTCGTCCAGCAGGATGCGCATCAGTTCCGGGATGGCGATGGACGGATGCGTGTCGTTGAGCTGCACGGCCACGTAGTCCGGGAACGAGGTGAGCGAGCCGTGCAGTTTCATGTGCCTGCGCATGATGTCGCAGAAGGTGGCGGCCACCAGAAAATACTGCTGTTTGAGGCGCAGCTCGCGGCCCTGCTCCAGCTTGTCGTTGGGGTACAGGACCTTGGTGATGTTTTCGCTGACCACCTTTTGTTCCATGGCTCCCATGTAGTCGCCCTGATTGAACTCCGTTAAACCAAAGCCCTCGCTGGACTGGGCGGACCAGAGGCGCATGTTGGTCACGTGGCTGGCGCCGTAGCCCGGGATGAGGATGTCGCAGGGCATGGCCTTGACCTTCTCGGTCTCCACCCAGCGGCTGAGTTGCTTTCCATCCTGGTCCTCGTAGACCTCTGTATGGCCGTAGAAATACACGTCGTACAGGCTCTCGCGGCGCACGACCTCCCAGGGACTGCCGTGCCTGCGCCAGTTGTCGCAGCGCTCCTCCTGCCAGCCGTTGTTGATGGTCTGATGGAAGATGCCGTAGTCGTACATGATGCCGTAGCCGTAACCGGGGATGCGCAGGCTGGCCATGGAATCCATGTAGCACGAGGCCAGACGCCCCAGGCCGCCGTTGCCCAGGCCCGCGTCCCACTCCTCCTCCTCCAGGTCCTCCAGGGTGAAGCCGAGGCCTTCCACCACGGGGCGGGTGGCCTCGTCCATCTTCATGTTCACCAGATAGTTCATGAGAAACCGCCCGGGCAGGAACTCCATGGACAGGTAATAGACGCGTTTGACCATGGCGTCGTAATAGGAGCGTTGGGTCTCGATCCACATATTGATCAGCCGGTCGCGGACGCTGTAGGCCAGGCCCTGGAAATAGCGGTATTTGTTTTTGGCCACGGGATCGTTGGCCAGGTTGGACAGGATGTGCCGTTGGATGTCCTGGGCCAAGGTATCCATATTCTGGAGCTGTTCGATTTTGGGACGCTTGTCGGTCTTTTTGGACATGAAGTTGACCTCGACTTGTGGTGGACGGATTGCCCAGTTCTCGGGACATACAATAGGATGTCCCAACTCCCGGGCTTTTCGTCAAGGGAGATTTATCCACCGGGCGAACGCTTTCGGCATGCGGATAGCCGTTTTCGCCACCTGAGATCGCGTATCGAACGGGGCTATCGTTGTGCCAAGGGCTTGACAATGGTCCAACCTTCATGCCGCGAAACTCGTCCATGCCTGGGCGTAGGCGTGTTCGGGAAGCGCGGTTTTGATCTCTCCTGTCCGCGACAGGAAGCCATGGAGGATCAATCCTGTCGGTCATGGAGGGGAGGGGCAAAGGCAGCGTCTGCGCAGCCGGGGGTCGCCTGAAAGAAGGCGTTTCCCTGCCTGCCGTGAGGCTGGGCGTATTTCATTTCCGGCGCAGGCGATGTGCTGCTCAACCCTGGCGGCAGGGCGGTTGTGGCGTCCCGGGTTTGGTGAACACGATCTGCCAGAGCTGGATGTCCCGTGCCCGGAAGGCCCCGGCGCACGACAGCAGATAATACTCCCACATCCGTCTGAAGTCCTCCGTGTATCGTTCCTTGAGGTTCTCCCAGCCGTTGCTGAAGCGTCTGTGCCAGGCCATGAGGGTTTTGTCGTAATGCGTGCCGAGGTTGTGCCAGTCTTCGACGACGAACAGGCCCTCGGCCGCGCCGGCGATCTGCTTGATGGAGGGCAGCATGCCCCGGGGGAAGATGTAGCGCCGGATCCAGGGATCGCAGGAGCGCATGGACTCGTTGCCGCCGATGGTGTGCAGCAGGAAGCTCCCTCCGTCCTTCAGGCGCTGGTGGCAGGTTTCCATGAAGGTCCTGTAATTCTTGATGCCCACATGCTCGAACATGCCCACTGAAACGATTCTGTCGAAGCTGCCGTCCACGTCGCGATAGTCCTTGAGTTGCACGGAGACGGGCAGTCCCTGACAGGCCTGGCTGGCAAAGGCTACCTGTTCGCGGGAGATGTTCACGGCCGTGACCTCGGTCCCGTGCTCTGAGGCCAGGTAGCGCGCCAGCCCACCCCAGCCGCAGCCGATATCCAGCACCCTGAGGCCGGGGGCGAGGCTCAGCTTGGCGGCGATCAACTCCATCTTGGCCTGCTGGGCCTGGTCCAGGTCGTCGCAGTCCTTGAAGTAGGCGCAGCTGTAAAGGTTGTGCCGGTCCAGGAAGGTTCCGAACAGGTCGTTGCCAAGGTCGTAGTGCCTGCGCGCCACGTGCCTGGCCCCATTGCGTGTCTGGAGGTTGAACAGCAGGTCGGGCAGTGCGGAGAGGACGAGCCGCCAATTGTTGCGCAGCCTCTTGTCCAGTTGGGCCTTCAAGACGCGGCAGATCATTTCGTCGATCCGCTCGCAGTCCCACCAGCCGTCCATATAGGCCTCGCCCATTCCGAGGTTTCCTTCTCGCAGGATTCTGGGGAAGAGTCTCTCGTCGTGGACTTGGATGTCCCAGGGCCGGTTGCCGTTGGTATGGACGCCCGCCAGTGCCAGTAACCGTTCGATGATGCGCCGAGCCCGATGCATGGTTCCTCCATGGCATGGTTGGGCAGGGAGAGTGGACAAAAGTGGCTGGCGTCGTTGATTCGCAAGTCGGGTCATTGCATGGGGTGGCGAGCTGTCCCTGCCAATGTTCAGGGGGCGCCCCTGCCCCCGCAGCCCCTCAAATGGGCGGGAGCCAGGGCGTGGCCGAAAAACTCTTGGCTATAAATAGCCTAGTCGATTGTCCCTGGGGTTGGCAAGGCCTTGCTCAAACGGAGGTCAGCCGCGCAGCAGCATGAAGTAGCCCAGGCCGAAGGCCATCAACAGCAGGCAGGGCACGGCCAGCCTGCGCCAGGCCAGGCCGAGATCCACCTTAAAATGCTGGCAGGTCAGCAAAAAGCAGATGTGGATGGGGGAGACCATGACCCCCGTGTACCCGGCAAACTGCCCAAGTACGAGATAAGGCATGACCTGGTCCATCATGTCCAACTGGGCCAGCAGCCCGAGCATCAGGGGGAAGGTTGCTCCCACGAAGGCCACATTGATGCCGGAGATCAGGCCCACGATAAACGGCAGGAGTACGGCCGAGGCGATGAGCGCCACGCTGCCGCCTGCCATGCGCGACAGTTGGGAGACCACGCCCGAGGCCTGCATGAACTCCTTGAAGATGAAGATGGCTACGATGACGAAAAGCATCTGGCCCAAGTGTTTGGAAAACAAAATCTTACCCAGATCCGAGGTCGACATCCTGTTCTGGACAACGGCGCAGAGGATGGCCGCGCCCAGCGCGATGAGCACCCCCCATTCGAAGGCTATCCCCGGCATGAATAGGCCGATGCCCATTTCCAGGCCCACCGCTCCGCAGATGGCGATCAACAGCGGCAGCCCCATGGACAGGGTGTGGCCCAGGTTCCGCTCGCTGCTGGTCGAAGAGCAGTTCTGGGCGGGAATCTTGACCCGTCGCAGGACGAAAAACCAGCCCAGCAGGAACATCACCGGAATGGCGGGGAAGGTATAAGCGATGAGCCGATGCAGGGGGATGTCCGCCAGGGATGCCGAGAGGATGATTCCGGGATACAGGGGCCAGGCCAGCTCCCAGACATGACGGAACCAATAGTTGAGCATCACCTTGTCGGTGTTGTCCAGGCCCATGTCGCGCGAGACCTCGTCCACCATGGGTGCGGAAAAGACAGCGCCTCCGGGCATGGGCAGCAGCCCGATGAGAGCCGGAAAGAAGACCAGGCGGAGCTTTGGGCTGCGCAGGTAGCCGGTCAGGGAGTCCATGAGGCGTTTGGACTGACCGGTCTGGGCCAGGGTGCCGGAGAGCAGCATGATCAGGCCCACGATGGCCGACAGGAACAGGGTTTTTTCGTTGCTCAGGGCGTCAAAAGTGGCACCGGGCCACTGCCCCAGGGGCAGACCGAAGAACAGGCCGGTCAAAGCGGCTCCCGCCAGGATGGAGGCGCCCAGGCCGATGCGCAGCCGGATGCCCAGCAGCATGGCAGCGAAGGCCGCAAGGATCTTGATCAGCGGCAAGAGGGAGGCGACGGTGTCCATGGATCTGTGCTCCGGTCAGGCTCTCGGCCCCGTTGGATGAGGGGGAAACAATGGTATATCAGCAAGGTGGGCGCAAAATTACACCTTCATGGAACGGGAGGCAACGCTTTTGCCAGGCCTTCAGCGACGGGTGCGTGGGTTCGGGGGGACCAACCACCAGGTGGCGAGCATCAAACCGAAAAAGAGTGCGTAGCTGAAAAGGAACAAGCCTGCGGGGAGGTCCCAATACAAGAGCTTCTGGGCCCAATAGTCCATGAAGGTGGTCTCGTAGCGTCCGGATTGGCCCGCCAGGCGGCGCAGTTGATATTCCCACTCGGTCAGCGGGCAGAAGACGCCCAACAGGGATTCGGCCAGGACGACCCCCATGGCCCCAAGGTGCGTCAGGCGCAGGGGGCGTGAACGGATGAAACCCCAACCCAGGCAGCGACCGAACCAGATCACGGCCAGACCCAGCCCGATGAAGGCCGCGAAGGTCCAATGCAGGGCCAGAATCAGGTCGGCCAGGAGCAGTGCTGTCTCGGGGGTCATGAAACGATTGTGACTCAAGACCAGGGGCAAGGCAACCGTTCCTCAATCGCTGGGGAGCGCCTGTCTCTGTCGAGTTTGGGCCTTGTGAGCCGGTCTCTCTGATCGTGTGGTGTGATGTCCCGCAGCCTCCTTGCTTGCTGGAGATCTCTTGGCTGTCAGGGGGCGCAGAAAAAGCTTGATTGATTAATCAACCAGTTTTATCTTGAATGCAGCAACGGGGATTGAATCTCTGACAACGATAGTAAGGATCTTACCGATATGAAAAATGAAATTACTGTTCTTGTGGTTGAGGACGGCACGGCTGCGGGGCCCAAGGCATCGACCATGCTGCGCGGTGCAGGCATGCAGGTCCAGGTGGTTGATTCCTGCGGACAGGCCATGAACAAGATGCTGGAATACATGGATCTGATCGTGGTTGATTCCCGCGTTCAGGGTTGCACAGGCAAGACCCTGGAGATGATCAAGAGCCGGATCACCACGACCCGTGTGGTCGTCGTCTGTCCAGAAAGTGAGTTGAGCGCCGTTCGCCTGGGAGGTCGGGTGCGGGCGGATGCTTACGTTTCACTGGGCTGTGGCGGGGTTGAATTTGGCCTGACCATGCAGTCCGTCTACGCTGGAAGTGCCCGGGCCGTATGGGTCGGGGCGAAAACTCCGCGCCGCAGGTTTTTCACGGCCGCATAAATTCACCTCCTCCAACCGACCGACCAACGGGAGAGGAAGGCCCGGGGTGTTACGCGACGTCCCGGGCCTTCCCGCGTTTGATGGGCAGCTGATGAAGCAAGTCGTTGCGTCGAGGCACTTGTCGATAGGCCTTTGCTTGCCGGAACGGGAGCGTTGCGCTCACCCCGGTGGGGGCGGCAAGGCGCAATCATGGGACAGGAGCAACTCCCGGGGCTGGTTCCGGGGGGCCTTCATACCGCCAGAGCTTGGTGTGGGAGCGATGCAGGAGATGATCTTTGCCCGTGTGGCCCGGCGGGCGGTTTGAGCCGGTTGTCCGCCTTGCGGGGGTGGTGCTGCGTCCAGGAACAGTGCTATGGAACGGATACGGGAATTGCACAACAGGCCTGGAGGTATGCAGGAGATGGAAGGGAAGAAGACGCTCTGGAAGCCAGCCTATCTGCTGGAGATCGACGAGATTGACGATCAGCACAAGCGGTTTTTCGAGCTGTGCATGGAGCAGTCCCAACTGTGCGAACGGGCCAGGAAGGGCGAGGCCATCACCATTCGGCACATCATCCGGGCCATGTTCGCCCTGCGTAACTATGCATTCTACCATTTTCACACCGAGGAGGCCCTGCTCGTCAAGTATCGCTTTCCGGATGTCTACGGCCACATTCGCCTGCACGACACATTCCTGCGCAAGCTGATGGAATTTTCAGATGAGCTGGAGGGCTATGTCGGAGTGCAGGACACCGAGGCCAACGCGCTCTTTCTTGTGCTGTCCGATCGTCTTCTCGGACTATGCGGCTGACTGGTGGGGGGAGCATATCCTTGCGGTGGACAAGCAGTATGCGCAGCACCTCCGGGGTTGCAAGGGGCGTGCTCCAGGCAAGGAGTGTTCTTGACCGCCTGGGGGCGGACAGGTAGCTAAGACGCCCTTCCGGCATACGCCTGGAGGGTGTTTGTAAAAGAAGAGAGTGGGCATGAATACCTGGGATGTCATCGTCATTGGGGCCGGAGCTGCGGGCCTGTTCTTTGCCGGACACGCTGCGGGGCGAGGGCGCTCCGTGCTTGTGCTCGACCCCGGGGCCAAGCCCGCCCGCAAGGTGCGCATCTCCGGTGGCGGGCGTTGCAATTTTACCAATCTGGATATGGATGCCGGACGGTTTGTCTGTGGCAATCCGCATTTTGTGAAATCCGCCCTGGCGTGTTTCACGCCTTGGGACATGGTGGAGTTTCTGGGGACGCATGGCCTGACTTACGAGGAAAAGGCCCTGGGACAACTGTTCTGCGCCGAGGGGGCGGGGGCCGTGGCTCGCGCCCTGGAGAGGTTCGCCACAGGGGCCGGGGCAAACCTCAGGCTTGGCGAGGCGGCCGTGGAGGTCCAGCGGGAGGAGGGTGCCTTTGGCGTGACCACGGGACAGGGCCGTTACCGGGCCAATTCCCTGGTCGTGGCCACAGGCGGTCCTTCCTGGCCCGGGGTGGGGGCCACCTGGTTTGGTTACGACGTGGCCCGGCAGTTTGACCTGCGGGTGGAACCGCCGCGGCCCGCGCTGGTGCCGCTTGTCTGCGGCCAATGGAGCTACGTCGATCTGGCGGGTTTGTCATTGCCCGTGCGTGTCTCCTGCGCCGAAACGGTCATTGCCGACGATCTGCTGTTCACGCACAAGGGGCTGTCCGGCCCGGCCATCCTGCGTATCTCCATGCATTGGAAAAAGGGCGAGTTCCTGGTCCTTGATCTGCTTCCCGGGTTGAACATGGCCGCGCTTATCGACGCTGCCCGTCAGGAGACCGGCAAGACCCTGGTTCGCAAATTGTTGGCCAGGCACTTCCCGTCCCGGCTGGCAGAGCGGTTGGGAGGTCAGGCAGGGGGGCTGGCCGTGGCTGAACTGGACCGTGAGGCCATGGATTCGCTGGTCTCGCGTGTGCATCAATGGCAGGTGATGCCCACCCGCAGCGAGGGCTGGGAAAGGGCCGAAGTCGCGGCCGGCGGCGTGGATACCCGTGCCTTTTCGTCCAAGACCATGGAGGCCAACGGTTTGCCGGGGCTGTATTTCATCGGCGAGGTCCTGGACGTGACCGGCGAACTCGGGGGCTACAATCTCCATTGGGCCTGGGCCTCGGCCCATGCCGCTGCTCAGGCCGTCTGATCCCTGCGCTGGCGCAGCCGTTCTGAGCCTGTGCAGGGAATATCCTTCCCGATCAGGACGTGTCCGGGACGTATTCGCCACTTGGTGGGGGGCGGGGCGTGCCCCTTGCCCTTGCAACCGAAAGCTCTCTCCTTGGCAAAAAAACAGGCCGTTCCCCGGTAATGGGGAACGGCCTGTTGCAGCTGTATCTGGTGCGCTCCTACCACTCGAAGGGGCGGATGGAGTTGATGTAGATCGGGTCCACGGGGACGTCGTCATGGAAGCCCATGGTCTTGGTGCGGACCTTGCGGATTTTGTCCACAGCTTCCATGCCTTCGACGACCTTGCCGAAGACGCAGTAGCCCCAACCCGCCTCGTTTTCGGCCTTGAAGTTCAAAAAGTCGTTGTCTTCGACGTTGATGAAGAACTGGGCCGTGGCCGAATGGGGCTCCATGGTGCGGGCCATGGCCAGGGTGCCGCGCTCGTTCTTCAGACCATTGTTGGCCTCGTTTTTGACGGGCGCGCCGCAGGGCTTTTCCTTCATCATGCCGTTGAAGCCGCCGCCCTGGATCATGAAGGTGGGGATCACGCGGTGGAAGATGGTGCCGTCGTAATGTTCCTCTTCCACATATTTCAGAAAATTCTTCACGGTCTCGGGGGCCTTGTCTGCGTAGAGTTCGATGACGACTTCGCCCATGGCGGTCTCCATCATGACCATCGGATGCTCGGACATATTGTTCTCTCCTGGGATTTGGTTTTGGGTCCCCCGGCTATAGGCCAAAATAGGCCAAAGGCCAAGAGCCGAAGTCCGGGGAAGGCCGCGAGCCCTAGCCGAGCGGCGGAGTTGTCGCGGATAGGCGGATGTAGGCCTTGCGCAGGTCGTGAAAGGGGATGTTTTCGGCCAGATGCAGGTACAACAGCTTGAGCACGCCCTCGTGAATCTCCGGTGCGAGCGCCAGTCTCCGGCCAGGGACCCCGGCAGGCTGGGCCCGGAGCCAGTCCGAGTATTCCCGGGCGCGGTGCGAGGCGCGGTGCCCCGCGTCGATCTTGGCGAGGCCGCATTTTCCGGCCTGATCGCAGGGGCCGTCCAGGGCCAGGAGCCGTTGTGCCTGTTTGATCAGGGCGTCCATGTCGTCCACCGGATAGGTGAACAGGTCCTCGCCCGGGGTGAACAGCTCCTCCTGCCCATGGCCGACCACCGGGGTCAGCAGGCAGGCTCCCGTGCCCAGGGCCTCGAAGACCCTGAAGTTCAGGTCCCCGCGTTCGCAGTAGTTGAGCACGACCCTGGCCTTGGGGAAGAGCTCGCGAAAATTGCCCGAGGTCACGTGCAGGGTCGGGAAACGGCGTTTGAGCTCCTTCAGGAAGGTGTGACGGATGGGCGTGGTTTCGCGGTTCACGGTCCCAGCGAAGAGCAGGTCCCATTCTTTTTCCACATCCCGGGGGCGCATGTTGTCGGGGGCCCAGGGGGGTAGCCATTTCAGACGGTCGTCCGGGAGGTGGTGGCCTCTGAAGCTGGGCAGGTGATCTTTGAGGCTCACGGAGCAGAGGTCGAAGGCCTGGGCGTAGATCTGGTGCCAGGAATGGATGTGGGAGTCCACGCTGTGAAAGACCGTGAGACAGGGCCAGGCCTCGATGCCCGCCAGGATGGGCGGCAGGCTGGAATCACCCAGGATCACGGCATCGGGCGCACCGCCGCAGCGGGCCATGACCTCGCCCCAGGTGACCATCTCGGGCACATGCCGTTTGATGCTGGTGATTTCCCAACCCAGAGGGGCCATTTCGTTGGCGAAATAGGAATTTCCGATCCAGCAGACTTTGTTCATCATGGCCTCCGCGCGCACGGTAGCGCAATTCATGCCCGGGGTGAAGAGGGGCACGCGGGGTCATGCTGGGGGACCCTGGCGGGGGGCTGAGTCAGGCACCACGCCGAGGGGTGTGGCCGAGGGTTGCGGACAAGGGTTGAGGCCAAGGCCCAAAGAGGATATGCACTCCCCGACGAGGGAGATTCCCCGCACCAAGAGAAGGAGAGCCGCATGAGTAAGATACAAGTGACCCCTTTGACGACTCAGCCCGAATTCGAGTTGATGTATTTCCTTGAGGTCTGTGGCGAAAGCCGCATCGAGCATGACCTGATGGAAAAACTTGAGGCCGCCTGGCAGGATTGGAGGGACCGTGTGCACGCCTTCAAGCTGACACCGTCCACGTCCAAGAATGATGATGGCTTTCTGTTGGTCTATTTGAGCGAAGGCGTCGAAGACGCCGTGGAATTGGCCTGGCAGGAGTCTCCCGACGCGGGCATGTTCTTCCATAACTTGGCCATTACCTTGGTCATGAGCGCCGCGAGCAGCCTGATTCCCGAGATGGCCGAAGGCTGTGCGCCGTTGCCCCGGCCCGGCCAGGAAGTGCTGGAGGTTTTCGAGCAGATGGAGCTGGAGTGGAATCCGGCCATCGGCTCCCTGAACCGCCAGTACGCCGTCTACACCCCCATGCCCTATCGCGGCGGATGTGAGGTCTGCATGCAGTCCGATACCTGCCCCAATTCGACTCTCAGAGGTGAGTAGCCATGACCATGCCCGAACAGTCCTTGCGTGAACACGTCCGGAGCGTGGTGCTGGAGCGGTTGGACCAGGATGCGGACAGGCGGACCGAGGCCTTGACCGAGTTCTTCGGCGTGACCATGGGCGGGGCTGATTCCGTGCCCATGGAACGGCTGGCTGATCTGGTGCCCCCGCTGATGTCCAAGCTGTACTTGCGGTGGGTGAATATGTTCGTGGAGCGGTTTTTCGAGACCGTGCCCATGGAGCAGATCGAGTTGCTGTGCGATGGCAGCGCGGAGAACAACGCGGCCATTCTGTTGGTCTATCTGATGTTTCTGGAATCCAAGCGGATGGAGGAGCAGATCGACAAGGATTTGAAGGACTACGGTCAGGAGATGGCCGGGGCCGGAGACTCGGGCGATCTGGCCGCCAACTATATTCGGGCCAAGATGGCCCAGCTGGGTAAGACCCTCAGGAAACAGGGCGACAACTGATCGCCCTTGACCGCTGGCTCTTCGTTGCGATGCAATGCAAAAGCCCGCTTGGCTATGTGCCGGGCGGGCTTTGTTATGCGCAGCAAGGATGTGGCTACCAGCGGCGCGGGGGGCGGGGTTCGCGGGGTTTGGCCTCGCTGATGCGCAGGGTGCGGCCGCCGAACTCCGTGCCTTCCAGGGCCTCAATGGCCTTCTGGGCATCGGGCTCTTCCATTTCCACAAAGCCGAAACCGCGGGGACGACCTGTTTCGCGGTCTTCGACGAGCTTGACGGCGGAGATTGTGCCGAATGCTCCGAACAAGTTCCTGATTTCTTCTTCCGTTGCGCTCCAGGGCAGGTTGCCGACATAGATGGACTTGACCATGGTGGAAAACTCCTTGAAAATGAAAAACATTTCACCACTTGATCTGATCGTGCACCATGCACGAGATGAATTGTCCAGTACAATGGGATATCTATACAATGCTGTCAATGGGTGCTGAAGAAGTTGCGTCAGTTTTTCACGGTCTTCACTACTGTCTGGCAGGAGATGACATGCCTCTTGTGCATGACTCTGCGCTGAGATGCGAGCCACTGGAGGGCTGATGCCTGGTTTACCGTTTCCGTTTGCCATGGTCATCAGGCCGCGTTGTGTTTTTGATTCTCTTGGGGGGCTGTTTTTCAGGGCAGTTGTCATTGCGGTTGTGTTGCTGGCCCATGCCTCGTTTCAGGTCTGCCATGCCGCAGCGCCGACGCAAGGTGCCGGGCCTGCCCCTGTGCATCAGGTCAGGGAGGTCTATCGTCTGCCGCATGAGCCGGGTGCCTTTACCCAGGGATTGTTTTTTGTCCATGGTCGGCTGTTCGAAACCACCGGACGGCATGGACAATCACGGCTGATGGAATTGAACCCGCAGACGGGCCGGGTACTGCGGTCCCGCTTTCTGCCTGCCCAGTATTTCGGTGAAGGGGCGGTCGCCGTGGGCCAGAGGATCATCTGGTTGACATGGACCAGTCAACAGGCGTTTGTGTTCGACTTGGAGACCTTCGAGCCTGTGGGAGAATATCCCTATCAGGGCGAGGGCTGGGGGCTGACCTTTGACGGGGCACGGTTGATCATGAGCGACGGGGGCAGCAGCCTTGTCCTGCGCGATCCCCAGAGCTTCGAGCCCCTGGGGAGTGTGCAGGTGACGGACGGCGGCGTTGCCGTGGACTTGCTCAATGAACTGGAATGGGCAGCTGGGTTCGTCTACGCCAATGTCTGGCGGGAGTCGCGCATCGCCGTCATCGACCCGGGCACAGGTTCCGTCGTGTGCTGGCTGGACCTGGAGCCCGTCGTGCCCTTGGTGCTTGATCCCTCTGCGGTGGCCAACGGTATCGCCTTTGATGAGCGTAACGACTGCCTGCTGATCACCGGCAAGCTTTGGCCGGAGATGATCTGCGTGCAACCCCTGCCCTGAGTTCATCCCTGGGCCGAATGATGGTCAGTGAGACTTTTTTGGGGCGCGTGTGTATTGCTAAACATTGTTGGGAGTTGCCCGGTAGAACATTGTTCATTGCTCTAGAAAAAGTCTTGATTTCCTGCGCCGAATGCGGATATAGAGACAGGAGTAGATGTCAAGAGAAATCTTCACTGGTTTCAGGACAAGGGGGATTACATGCCTCAGGTAGCCGCACGGGTTTCCGACGAGCACGAGCAATGGCTCAAGGAATACTTTCGGACCAAAAGCGCCGGAGCAGAGTTCGTGGTCCCTTGGGCCGTGGATACCTTTTTTCGTTCCATCAACGCGGTGCGTGGTCAGCTTTCCACCGCTGAGCTGAAGACCATCCTTGAGGCGCATAAGGATGTGAAGCTCCTGCCGGATCAGTCCCGGTTGGCGTATCTGCAACTGCGTGTTCAGGATGCTTGCGAACTGAACATGGTCCATACCAAGTACGGCGCGTCCAAGGCCAATCTTGAGGCCAAGCTGAAGCGTCTGAACGACACCCAGGCCGCGGCCTTGATGATCTGGGCCACTGCCTTCTGGGTCAGCAAGGAGCATCACGAATCTGAAATGGAAGAGTACGTTCGTCAGATCAGTTAGCCTTTGTCCTTCCCGAGTCCACCATTTTGTTCTTCGAGGCCGCGCCCTGCGCGGCCTTTTTTGTGGTGTCTGATGTCCCTCCTCCTGGAGAGATGATCCGAATTGTGGCCTCAAGGAGGGCTTGGTGCTAAAGTAATGGCCGGACCCGACCGATAGGATGGAAGAGCGCTTCCATACGGCACCATGTCGTGTTCGCGCGACAGCCAGGTGTTATGGTTCGGCCTCGTAACCCGGAAAAGGAACTCGTCATGACCAAAAGGCTCCTCTTGCTTGCGTTGCCGGCCTTGTTGCTGGTCGGATGCCAGTCCCAATTGCCGATGGCCAGCAGTTATCCCAATGACTACTCAGCACAAGATGCAGGCTGCCGAACATTGGGACATCCTTGCAGCCGATGTGGCCGATCAGATCAAGTTGGCCGTGGACGAGCGGGTTGAGCTGCGGCTTCTGGCCATCGACGTCGATACCGACCAACGCGGTCCGTTCAACGACGTGTTCCAGAACCTGCTGAAGTCCCAGTTGGTGTTTCGGGGTTTGCAGGTGGCCGACAAGCAAGAGAATCAGCTCAAGGTGAAATACAGGGTGCAGGTGGTCAGGCACGGCTCGCGCTTTCAGCGGCCTCCTCCGGGGCTGTTGACGGCCATCGGGGCGGGCATTGCCGTGATGCGCGATCATCTGACGGTCAAGGCCAACTATGCCGCCGCGCCCATCGGGTTGCTGGCGGATATCGGTGTCGGATATCTGAATTTCCACTCCAACCATGAGGTGGTCATCACCACCGAGATGGTCTGGAAGAATCGCTTCGTGGTGCATTGCTCGGACATCTATTACATCAACGACCCGGACTACAAACACTACGGCGAACCCATTCCCGGAGTCGCTGCGGGCCAAGCCATTCCCATGGCCGACGTTGGCGTCGCCACCATGGGTGTGGTCAACGAATAGCGGAGGACGCACAGCCGTGCCAGGAAGAATCATCATCGTCTGCATGCTGTTGACCGTCATGGCCGCTTTGACCGGATGCGGGAGCATGTTAGCCCAGACCGCTCAGGAGCCCGCGCCGCCCGCTAACTACATCCAACCCATGAGCCATGCCTGGGAGGGCGACGCCTTGATCGCCCAGAGCCATGTGGCGGCGGATGGCATGATTGCCAACCTCGAGGACAGACTGCCGCGCGGGGTGCGTATCCTGGCCGCCACGTTTGTCAGTCGCGACAATTTCGACGAGTCCTCGGCCTTTGGCCGACTGGTGGCCGCCCAGTTTATGACACGCCTTTCCCAGGCCGGGTTCGGGGTCATGGAGATCCGGCTGCGCAGCGAGATGGGCATCCGCGTGCGCGAGGGCGAATTCGCCCTGTCGCGCAAGACCGCGCAATTTATGCATCAGAACTTTGATGCCAGCGCCATCCTGGTGGGCGACTACACCGTGGACAGGGAGGCGGTGTTCGTCTCCAGCCGCCTGGTGCGTCTGGATACCGGAATCGTGGTTGCGGCCTATGATTTCGTGATTCCCAACCGGGGGGCGGTCACACGACTGCTGCGCAATGGGGTCGAGGACGTGGTTTTTGCCCAGTACCTGCGTCAGCGCGCCTATGGCCCGGTGGCGCAGGCCCCGATGCAGAGCCCGGCCATGGGGCTGTACCCCATGGACATCCAGGAGATTCCTCTGGTGCCCCCCACGGAACAGGGCGGCCCCACTGAGGTGCCCGGTCCGTTCCGACTCTTTCCGCCGGCCACTCTCCAATAGCTTCAACGGCACGTTGAGGCGACGTCGGCAGTCCGCGCATTCCAGCCACAAAAACGGCCGCTCTCCGGGGCGGCCGTTTTCATGGCTCGGGGTATTATATGCTCAGGACTGTTCCTCTCAGTGTGTCTCCAGCCCAGGCTTTTCATCCCGGGGCTTTTCCGGGAAGGGCGCGTGAGGTATGACAAATAAAACACGGAGGCCTTATGTCGCGTTTACGAATTTTGCTGATCCTCGTCCTGGTCCTTGCGGCCTCGGGCTGCGCCATCCATGTGGATACCTTCCGCGACTACGACGAACCGCTGCAGGAGATCGTGCTCCAGGGCGAGGCCAAGGCCAAGGTGTTGGTCATCCCCGTGCGGGGCATCGTGTCCACCAGCCCCAGCGAAGGCCTGGTTTCGCGCGGGCCAAGCCTGGTGCAGGAGGTGGTCTCGCACCTGAACCGGGCCCAGGACGACCCGGACGTCAGGGCCGTGGTCCTGCAGATCGACAGCCCAGGCGGCACCGTGGTGGCCAGCGAGATCCTGTATAACGAGGTCATGCGCTGGCGTGAACGCACCGGCACCAAGGTTGTGGCCCTGCAAATGGGCGTGGCGGCCAGCGGGGGGTACATGGCTTCCCTGGCCGGAGATGTCATCGTGGCCCATCCTTCCACGGTGACGGGCTCCATCGGTACCCTGTTCATCTCGCCCAATGTGGCCGGGCTGATGGACAAGCTCGGCGTCTCGGCCGAGGTCTATAAATCCGGCAGCCACAAGGATATCGGTTCACCACTGCGCGATGCCACGGACGAGGAACGGGTGATCATGCAGGCCATGATCGATGAGATGAATGGCCGGTTCCTGGCCCTGGTGGCCCAGCGCAGGGGGCTTGACCGAACGGCCCTTGAGGATGTAGCCGATGCGCGGGTGCTTACGGCCCAACAGGCCCTTGTCCTGGGGCTGGTGGACCGGGTGGGTTACGTCCAGGACGCCCTGGACGAGGCCAAGCGGCTGGCTGATATGCCCGGGGACGCGCGAGTGGTTGTCTACCGGCGCACGAAATTCGCCGAGGACAACCTGTACAACTCGGCCACCAATGACTATCAAGGGCGCACACCGGTCCTGATGGACTTGGGGCTGCCAGCCTTGAGCGGTGCCGGGGTGTCAGGCTTCTGCCATCTCTGGGCACCGGATTTCGACTGACCCTGTTTGCGACAACAATGCGCCGCCCTGGCGTGACCGAGGAGGATACGGATGAGTGAAGAGTGGTTTTCCGTGGGAAGCTTTCCCGAATACAATGACGAGGCCTGGTCCGAGCAGAAGCGTTGGTCCGACGTGGCCGAGGATGTGGCCCTGTACCCCGAGCGCAACGTGCGCGTGGTCAAGACCGACGACAAGGGCGGAGTGCGTATTGAAGTCTCCGAAGAACTGTATAGCTTTTTCAAGGGCAGGCCTCTGTAGCCGCCAATTGCTGGGAAAGGAAAAGGCCGGGAGCGTTTGCCCCCGGCCTTTTTTATTTGTGGACCGTCCCGAAGACGATTCGGGGCGGTGGCTAGTGGTCGCAGATGTTCTGGCCCAGGGTCAGGTCGCCGGCGAGGTAGGATTTCACCACGTCTTCGGCCGGGGCCGGGCTTGCGCCCACCAGGACCTTCAGTCCGCGCTCGGTGAACAGGGACTGGGCGCGTGAGCCCATGCCTCCGGCGATGATCATGTTCGCGCCCTGGTCCGCCAGCCAGTTGGGCAACACGCCCGGCTCGTGCGGCGGGGGGGTGCGGTCCTCGGAGGCCTTGATGGTCTTGGTGGCGTTGTCCACGGTCACAAAGGTGAACACGTCGCAATGCCCGAAGTGCTGGCACAACTGGCCGCCGGAGACGGGCACGGCGATGACTGACTCGCCATTGTTGGACAGCACGGGTTGGGCCTTGGCGCTGGCCGCACCGGGGAGCACCAGCTCCTGCAGGCGCTCGGCCATGCCCAGCATGGGCTTGATGATGCGGTTCAGGGCCTCGGAAGTGGGGGTGTGCTCTCCGAGCTTCAGGATGGAGTAACCCTCGTCGCCGGAGCGGGCCACGGCCGGGTCCAGGGGGATGCGGCCCAGGAACTTGACGCCCATCTCCTTGGCCAGGTCCTCGCCGCCGCCGGAGCTGAAGATGTCCTCGACGTGGCCGCACTTGGTGCAGGCGTAGCCGCTCATGTTTTCCACGATGCCGAAGACCTTGTTGCCCAGCTGGTTGCAGAAGGTCACCGAACGACGCACGTCGTCGATGGCCACGCCCTGGGGGGTGGTGACGATGACGGCCTGGGCGTCGGGCCCCAGTTCCTGCAGGGTGGTCAGAGGCTCGTCACCGGTGCCCGGAGGGCAGTCAACGATCAAAAAGTCCAGCTCGCCCCAGACCACGTCGGAGATGAACTGACGGATCAGGCCGATCTTCACGGGGCCGCGCCAGATCACGGCGTCGTTCTTGCTGGGCAGCAAAAAGCCCAGGGACATGACATAGAGGTTGTCCGAATAGGGCACCGGCTCCATGCAGTCGCGCTCCATGTGGGGCTTGGCGTCGGACAGGGACAACAGGCGCGGTACGCTGGGGCCATGCACGTCCACGTCCAACAGGCCGACCTTCATGCCCGCCATGGACAAGGCCACGGCGATGTTGGTGGCCACGGTGGATTTGCCCACGCCACCCTTGCCGGACATGACCACCAGCTTGCGCTTGATCTTGGACAGGGTGTGTTTGATCTTTTCGTCCTGGGGATTGGTTCCGCAGCTATCGGGGGAGCAGCTGCCGTCGTCGCCGGAACAGCTTCCGCATTCGTGACTCATATGGTTTCCTCCTGGGAATTTATTGGTTGTCTTGGTCCAGTCGTGCCTGGATGCGATTCCAGAGGCCCAAGAGGTCTCTGCCCCGACCTTCGGGATCGTATTCCACCACTGACAAGGCCCGTATCTGGGCCTGGGTAAAGGCGTTGTCGTAGGGCAGGGTGCCCGCCATCTCGACGCCATTGTCCTTACAATAGTCACCAATGGTCTTGGTGATTTCTTCGTTGATGCCGGATTTGTTGATAATCACCATCAAGGGAATGTCAAAGTGTTTCGTCAGATCGTGCACACGTTTCAGGTCATGCAGGGCGCTGGTGGTGGGCTCGGCCACGGCCAAGGCCAGATCCGCGCCGCCCAGGGAGGCGATGACCGGGCAGCCGATGCCGGGAGGGCCATCGGTGAGGATCAGGGAGGCACCCTGTTCTTCGGCCAGCTTGCGGGCGGCTTGGCGCACCGTGGTCACCAGTTTGCCGGAGTTTTCCTCGGCGACGCCCAGGCGGGCATGCACCAGGGAACCGAAGCGGGTCTTGGCAATATGCCAGACCCCGCAGTGTCGTGGCAGCATCACGGCGGCGTCCTCGGGGCAGACAAAGGCGCAGACCCCGCAGCCCTCGCAATTCTCGTTGATGATTTCGAACTGTGCCGAGACGGCTCCGTAGCGGCAATGCTCGAGGCACAGGCCGCAGCCCACGCAGGCGTCCGCATTGATGAAGGCGCGTTCTCCGGCGATGAAGTCCTCGGTGCGTATATTGTCCGGTGCCAGGACCAGGTGCAGGTCCGCCGCATCTACGTCGCAGTCGGCCAGGACCTTTTTGGGACCCAGGGCGGCCAGGGCGGCGGTGACGGAGGTCTTGCCCGTGCCGCCCTTGCCGCTGATGACCACCACTTCCTGGATTGCCTTGGCGTTCTTGTTTGGTTTGCTCGCTGGACTCATGAGTGGATCTCCCCGATTTGCTGGCGGATGTTGTCCCAGAGCCGGGCGTAGTGGGCTTCGAAGCCTTGCACATGCCCCACGTGCAACTGACCTCTGGAATAGGCCTGGGCCGCTTCCAAGGAGTGGGGGATGGTCCCCAGCAGGGCGATGCCTTCGCGCTCCAGATAGTCATGTACGCATGAGTTGCCCATGCCGTCGCGGTTGATGACCACGCCGAAGGGGATGCGCAGCTGGCGCAGGGTCTGCACGGCCAGGTCCAGGTCGTGCAGGCCGAAGGGCGTGGGCTCGGTGACGAGCACGGAAAAATCAGCGCCATCCAGGGACTTGATGACTGGGCAGGAGGTGCCTGGCGGGCAATCGATGAGTTCCACTTCGTTCTTCGGTGAGGCGGATTTGACCGCTTCGATGAGCGGCGGGGACATGGCTTCGCCGATGCGCAGTTCACCTTCGGTGAAGGGCATGCAGCCGACCATGCCGCTGCGCACCACGCCAATGATCCGGCTGTCTTCGATGATGGCCTTCTCAGGGCAGGCCAGGGTGCACAGGCCGCAGCCGTGGCACAACTCGGCAAAAACCATGACCTCACCGGCCATGAGAATCAGGGCCTTGAAGCGACAGAGCTGCGCGCATAAGCCGCAGTCGTCCCCTGTGCAGCGCTCGGGGTCTACTTTCGGGACAGGCACGGTGGTGGTTTTTTCGATGTCCAGCCTGGGGTTCAGAAACAGATGCAGATTGGGCTCTTCCACATCGCAATCCGCGACCGAGACGTTCAGGCCCGAGAGCTTGAGATAGGTGGCAAGATTGGCGACCACGGTCGTCTTGCCCGTACCGCCCTTGCCGCTGGCTATGACTATTCGCATGGAGTGTTTGACCTCATTTAATAACTGATGCGCCGGGGTGGCGGGATGGTTCGGAGGAAACCCCACCCCGGCGCGTGGGGTAAGGCCTACCAGTGTCCCTGTTTGTCTGGGCTGGTGGCGGGCTGCATGGTCCCGTTCTTGTAAGCCTCAAGGGACTCGGCCACGGTGCCTGATGCGCCAAGAAAGATTTGGATGTTGCCCTTGTTCAGGGCCAGGTAGGCCTTGGGGCCGACATGACCGGTGATGACGGCCGTGGCACCGGTCTTGGCAACGTTCTGTGCGGCCTGGATGCCGGCGCCCTGAGCCAGTTGCAGGTTCTGTTCGTTGTCGGAATAGCTGTGTTTACCGCTGTCGGTATCCACGACCACGAAACCGGCGGCGCGTCCGAAGCGGGGGTCCACCTGGCTTTCCAGGCCGGGTCCCTGGCTGGAGATGGCAATGATCATGTGAGGTCTCCTGTCTTGCCGCCCTGGCGACGTGTGCGTCCCGGGCGGGTATTTGATTCATCGGTGCAGTGGCCGCTTGGCCGATCTTGGTCCTGGCTGTGGTCGCAACCCTGCCGTTGGCCGCAGCCCTGGCCCCTGGCCCCCTGTTCGGGAGCGTTGCCGGTCTTGCCGCCCGCGTTGCAACGCGGGCCACCGCAGCCCGGCATGGACAGCGTGCTCAGGGTGCCCAACAGCCAGGCGTTCAACACCTCGTCCAGGGTTCCCTTGACCCAGGGATGGACCGTGATGCCCGCCTGGGTCAGGCAGCGCCGGGTGCAGCCGGTCATGCCGCCGCAGATCAACTCCTGTACGCCGCATGAAGTCAGCGTAGCCGAGAGGGCGGCGGGTTCCCGACCGGGAGGGTTGATACTGCCCTCCTTGTTGGGAACACCGCCGTCCACTCGGTAGAGGCGGAAACAATCTGCATTTTCGGCCAAAGAGGCCAGGCGGTCGCCGTAGCAGGCCAGACACAACAGCACGAGGTTCTCCTTGTTTTCTTGGGACGCAAAAGCTGTGCGCCATGGGAACAGGGAAGCACAATGAATGCCAACAGATAAAGGTCAATATTCCAGATGATTAGAAAGAGAGGCTGGGGATGGCAGGCGCAGAGTACGCCAATTCTCAGGGGGGCGAGGCTTATTATGAGCCCGATTCTTCGCAGCGGGCCAGCAGGCGGCGCAGGGTGTCCTTGGAGATGTCCAGTTCGCGGCAGGTGGCCATGCGTTTGCCGTGATTGCGTGTGAGCGCGGCTAGCACGGCGCGGCATTTGGCTTCATCGAGGGTCATGGGGTAGTCCTGTGCGGCAGGGTTCCGGGCGGGAGGGCCTTGGGGCTGCAGCTGTTCGGGCAGGTGCTCGACCTGGATGAACCCCGAGGGACAGAGGATGGCAGCGAATTCCAGGATGTTTTCCAGTTCGCGGACATTGCCCGGAAAGTCGTGTCGCATCAGCAGGGCCATGACGTCCTCGGACACGCCCCCGAGGTCCTTGCCCTGCATGGCGTTCAGGCGGCGCAGGCAATGGTTGACCAGCAGCGGCAGGTCCTCGCGGCGCTCACGCAGGGACGGCAGGTTGAGCTGGACCACGTTCAGGCGATAAAAGAGGTCTTGGCGGAAGCGGCCCTCGGCCACCAGGGTGGCCAAGTCATGGTTGGTGGCGGCCACAACGCGGGCGTTGCTGGTCTCGCTGCGGATCGAGCCCAGGGGCTCGTAGGTCTTGTCCTGGAGCACACGCAGCAGCTTGACCTGCAGGGCCATGGGCATGTCGCCGATCTCGTCCAGGAAGATGGTGCCACCGCGGGCCTGGTGGAAACGGCCGGGCTTGTCGCGTTTGGCGTCGGTGAAGGCCCCGGCCTTGTAGCCGAAGAGTTCGGACTCCAGCAGGGTTTCCGGCAAAGCGCCGCAGTTGACGGTGACGAACGGCCCCTTGGCGCGTTCCGAAAGGTTGTGCAGGGCCCGGGCAAAGAGTTCCTTGCCGGTGCCCGAATCGCCCAGGATCAGGGCGGTGGCGTTGGAGCGCGCCACCTGCGGCAGGATGCCGAAGATCTTTTCCAAGGCAGGGCTTTTGCCCACGATGTCCTCGAAGGTGTGCGAGCGTTCCACCTCGCGGCGCAGACGCTGGATCTCGGACAGGTCGCGGAAGGTCTCCACCCCGCCGATCAGGTTGCCCTGGGCGTCGTACAAGGCGGCTGCGGAGATGGAGACCGGAATCTTTTCGCCGTCGGGGCGGACGATGAAGATGGACTTGCAGCCGATGGGCGGCGCGCCCTTCATGCAGGCCTTGAGCGCACAGGCGCCGTCGCACAGGCTGGAGTGGAAGACCTCCCAGCATTTCTGGCCCAAGGCCTCGTCGTGGGGGACGCCGGTGATGCGGGTGGCGGCCTGGTTGAAGGACGTGACGTTCCAGTCCAGGTCGACGGTGAAGACGCCGTCGGCGATGCTTTCGAGGATGGCCTCGCAGGGCAGTTGGTCTGGAATGGCCACGCGGTCCTCCGCTTCGCAAGCTGTTGAAAAACGAACGCTTGCAAGTAAGGATATTAAAACTTGGTCTAGGCTTCCTTCTTTTCTTTGGTCTTGGCGCGCAGCCAGTCGTACCAGGCACCCATGCCCTCTGCGGTCTTGCAGGAGATGGGGAAGATATCGAGGTTCTTGTTCAGTGCCTTGGCAAACTTGGAGGCGCGTTCCAGGCTGAAGTCCACGTAAGGCAACAGATCTGTCTTGTTCAGCAGCATGACCTGGGATTCGGCGAACAGCAGGGGGTATTTCTCGGGTTTGTCGTCGCCCTCGGTCACGGACAGCAGGGAGATTTTGTAGTCTTCACCGACCTCGAACTCGGCCGGGCAGACCAGGTTGCCCACGTTCTCCACGAACAGGATGTCCAGACCCTCGAGGTCCAGGGAGTCCAGGGCCTGGAGCACCATGGAACTGTCCAGATGGCAGGCCCCATCGGTGTTGATCTGTACGGCCTGGGCCCCGGTGGCGGCCACGCGGCGGGCGTCGTTGTCGGTGACCAGGTCGCCTTCGATAACGGCCATCTTCAGCTCGTCGCGCAGGTCGGTCAGGGTGCGCTCCAAGGTGGAGGTTTTGCCCGAGCCCGGCGAACTGATGAGGTTCAGGACCAGGATCTGTTTGGCCTTGAAAATCTTGCGCAGCTGGTTGGAAATACGGTCGTTGGCTTCCAGAATATTGCGGATGACGGGGATATCCATTGAATGCTCCTTGTCTGGTTTGGTCTCGGGGGAAAACGTAACTGTCCGGTTGGGATTTGGCAATGCCCTGGAACCGGGGACTATTCGGCTTCCATGTTGTCTAGGTAGAGTTCCTTGCCCTGGAGAACCTCGTGCCCCAGGCCTTCGTCGCAGTTGGGGCAGGGCATGAACAGGTCCGACTTGTCGGGGGAGAATTGTTCCCCGCATTCGGAGCATTTGAGGATCACCGGGATGGGGACCATCTCCAGGGTCGCGCCTTCCATGTCCGTGCCCAGGGTGCAGGCCTCGAAGGCAAAGGTCAGGGCTTCGGGCACCAATGCCGCCATTTGCCCGTACGCCACGCGTACGCTGTGCAGCTTGGTGACCTCGTGTTTTTCCATCTCTTCCTTGATAATGGCGACCAGACCTTGGGCGATGGATAACTCGTGCATGGGCGGGCTCTCTCCTGGGGAAGATGGGTGACAGCATTAGGCTTTTCGTGCCGGTCGTTGTTGTATACTCCGGGATGAAAATTGCCAAGGGGCAATCCGTGGGCAGCCCATGAGGGAGAGACTATTGATATATCACGCAAATGACTTGACGAAGTGATCGATTATGATGGTATAGACCACAAAACGACTAACTCGCTTTATCCATTATGTTTGCCGTACAACTACGACTACTATAAAATCCTCTCTATGAGGACAGGTCCCCCGGTCACGGGGGCACTTCGTCCGTTCATGGAAAACGTACGGCAAATGTCCTTGTCTTCATTGTAAGACGCTTTTTCTCAAAACACCCCAGCCTCACAGATGAGCCGAATGCTGTTTCGGCAAAGGAGACGCACTATGTACGTCGGTCTGAAGATGCTAACGGATTTCGTGACCATCACACCCGAAACACTGGTCAGTGACGCCGACAAGCTCATGGAAAAGGAGCAGCTGTGGATGCTGCTGGTCAAGCAGGGCGACAAGCTTGCAGGGTATGTCCGCAAAGAGGACGTGCGCAAGGCCATGCCTTCGGATGCCACCACTCTGGAGCGCCACGAGCTGAACTACCTGCTCTCCAAGCTCAAGATTGACAAGATCATGCGCACGGACCTGACCACAGTCTCGCCCGAGACCGAGATCGAAGAGGCCGCGGAGCTGATGTACCGCAAGAATCTTGCGGGGCTGGCGGTGGTGGATGTGAAGAACAACCTCTTGGGCTTCATCAACCGTAACGTCATGCTGGACGTGCTGGTCGAGGAGATGGGCCTTCGCCAGGGCGGCTCGCGCATCGTCTTCGAGGTGGAGGACCGCACGGGCGTGATCTACGAGGTCTCCGGAATCATCAAGGCCATGGGCGTGTCCATCATCTCCACGGGTACGTTCTTCCACAACGGCACCCGCATCGTGGTTTTCCGGGTACAGGCCGATGATCCCACTCCCATTGCCAAGGCAATCAGCGACCGCGGCTACAAGCTGGTCGGTCCGGATACATTTAAAGAGAACTGGAAATGAAAACCCTGCTTTCCGTAGACAATGTCACCCTGACGTTCAAGGGCATCGCCGCCCTGCTGAACGTCAGCTTTCAGGTTGGCGAGGGGCAGATCGCCTCGCTCATCGGCCCCAACGGCGCGGGCAAGACCAGCATGCTGAACTGCATCAGTGGCCGGTACACCCCGGATGAGGGCGGCATCAGCCTGAACGGCGCCGCCCTGCTGGGCAAGAAGGCCCATCAGCGCACCCACGACGGCCTGTCGCGCACCTTTCAGAACATCGCTCTGTTCCGAGGGCTGTCGGTCCTGGACAATCTGATGGTGGGGCGCCACAGCCGTATGGACTACGGGCTGCTGGCGTCGCTGTGCTATTTCGGCAAGGCCCGCCGCGCCGAGGACGCCCACCGTCGTCGCGTGGAGGACGTCATCGATTTTCTGGGCCTGTCCTCGTACCGCCATCAGCCCGCGGGGCGGCTGCCCTATGGAGTGCAGAAACGCGTTGAGCTGGGGCGCGCCCTGGCCGCGGAGCCCAAGCTCATCCTGCTGGACGAGCCCATGGCGGGCATGAACCTCGAAGAGACCGAGGACATGGCGCGTTACATCCTGGACATCAACGAGGAGTGGGGCATGACCGTGCTGCTGGTGGAGCACGACATGGGCGTGGTCATGGATCTTTCGGACCATGTTGTGGTCCTGGACTTCGGGCAGGTGCTGGCCTCCGGGAGTCCCGATGAAGTGAAGAACAACAAGGACGTGGTCGCCGCCTATCTGGGCAGCGACGCGGCCTATGCCGGACGTTAGGGAGGCGTGATGAGTCAAGTATACGAAACCACGCTGCCCAAGCTGCTGCTGGAGCAGGCCCGCCGTCACGGAGACCGCGTGGCCCTGCGCGAAAAGGAGTGGGGCGTTTGGCAGCCCTTCAGCTGGAACGAATATCTTCAGGCAGCCAGCGAATTTGCGGGAGGGTTGAAGGCCCTGGGCTTTGGCCGGGGCGATATCGTGATCCTCATCGGCGACAACCGGCCCGAGTGGCTATGGGCCGAGTTGGGAATTCAGGCTCTGGGCGGCATGGCCTTGGGGTTGTATCAGGATGCGACCCCCGATGAGGTGGGCTACATCTTTGAGCTTGCACAAGCGAAGATGGTCATCGCAGAGGATCAGGAGCAGGTGGACAAGATCCTGACCCTGCGCCAGGACCTGCCGGATCTGAAATACATCGTCTACCACGATCCCAAGGGGCTGACTCCCTACGACGACCAGGGGCTGCAATCCTTTGACGAGATTCGTGCCATCGGCAGGGACCAGGCCTCCGGTTTCGAGGCCTGGGTCGATGAATTGTCCCCCGACGACCCCTGTCTTATCGCCACGACCTCGGGCACCACGGGCCGACCCAAGTTGGCCGTGATGAGCCACAAAAACATGCTTTCCATGGCCGCCAACCTGGGGCAGGCGGACCCCAAGCGCGATTCCGACGAGTTCGTGTCCTTTCTGCCCCTGGCCTGGATGGGCGAGCAGATGATGGCCGTGGCCTCGGCCCTGCTGTTCGGGTTCACCGTGAACTTCCCCGAGGAGCCCGACACCGTGCAGGAGAACATCCGCGAGATCGGGCCGAATCTGATCTTCAGCCCGCCACGGGTCTGGGAAAACCTGGCCGCCAAGGTCCAGGTCAAGATCATGGAAACCACACCCGTCAAGCGTCTGCTCTACAATCTGCTGCTGCCCTGGGGCACCACCTGGGCCGATCGCCTCCTGGCGGGCGAGCCGGCCAGCTTCACAGAGCGCTTGAAGCACGGAGTCGCGGACTGGCTGCTGTTCCGCGCCCTGCGTGACCGGCTTGGCTTTTCCAATCTGCGCAGCGCCTCCACCGGCGGCGCTGCCCTGGGGCCGGACACCTTCCGTTTCTTCCATGCCCTGGGCGTGAATCTGAAGCAGATCTACGGCCAAACCGAGATCGCGGGCATCTCCTGCATCCATCGCGATGGGGCCATTGATTTCGACACCGTGGGCGAACCCATCCCGGGCACCGAGATCAAGCTCAGCGAGCAGGGCGAAATACTCTCCCGCAGCCCGGCCGTGTTCCTGGGGTATTACAAGAACGAGGCCGCCACGGCCGAGACCCTGGAGGATGGCTGGCTGCTTTCCGGAGACGCCGGATATTTCAAGGACAACGGCCAGTTGGTGGTCATCGATCGCTTAAAGGACGTGATGCAGCTGAACCAGGGCACCCGTTTCTCGCCGCAGTTCATGGAAAACAAGCTGAAGTTCTCGCCCTTCATCAGGGAGGCCGTGGTCCTGGGTGAAATGCGCGACTCCATCGCCGCCATCATCTGCATCGATGCCGAGATCGCAGGACGTTGGGCCGAGTCCAAGCTGATCACCTACACCACCTACCAGGACCTGGCGGCCAAGGACCAGATCTATGAGCTTGTGGCGCAAGAAGTGCGCCAGATCAACGCTACGCTGCCTGCCGAGACGCGGATCAAGCGCTTTGTACTGTTGTTCAAGGAACTGGACGCCGACGATGGTGAACTGACCCGGACCCGCAAGGTGCGCCGCAAAGTGGTCGGTGAACGCTATGGCGAGGTCATTGAGGGGCTGTATTCTGGCAAGACCAGCGTGGAACTCACGGCCTGCATTCAGTACCAGGACGGCCGGACCAGGGAGATGTGCGGAACCATGCAACTTCGAGACGTCGAGTAGGAACGGACCATGGAATATTATCTTCAACTGATCATCAACGGTCTGGTCGTGGGCAGCATTTACAGCCTTGTGGCCCTTGGCTTCGTGATCATCTACAAGGCCACCAAGGTCGTGAACTTCGCCCAGGGCGAGCTGGTCATGGTCGGCGCGTACATCTGCTTCTCGCTGACCGTGCAGTTTCACATCCCGTTCCTGCTGGCTTTTCTGATGACGCTGGTTTTTTCGGTGATCCTGGGCTTGGTCATTGAGCGATTGATCTTAAGGCCTTTGATCGGCGAGCCCATCATCAGCGTGATCATGGTCACCGTCGGCTTGTCCAGCGTGCTGAAGGCGTTGGTGCAGATGTTCTGGGGTACGCAGCTGCGGGCCTATCCGCCCGTGCTGCCCCAGGAGCCGTTGTTTGTCGCCGGGTTGCCCATCTCCCCGGTGTACATCGTGGCCTTCTTGCTCTCTGTGCTGCTGTTCGCCGTGTTTTCGACCTTTTTCAAGTACTCGTCCGTTGGCATCGCCATGCGAGCCACGGCCCAGGACCAGCAGGCAGCCCAGAGCATGGGCATCGGCATCAAGAACATCTTTGCCCTTTCCTGGTGCATCGCGGCCGTGGTCTCGAGCATCGGCGGCGTGATTCTGGGCAACATCAACGGCATCAATTCGCAGCTCGGGCACCTTGGGCTCAAGGTCTTCCCGGCAGTGATTCTGGGCGGGCTGGACAGCCTGTTGGGGGCTGCTCTGGGCGGGCTGATCATCGGTGTGCTGGAGAATCTCGGCGACGGCTTTGCCAAGGATCTCCTTGGCTTGAGCGGTTTTCGCGAGGTGGCGGCCTTCGTCATTCTGGTGCTGATTCTGATGATCAAGCCCTACGGCCTGTTCGGAACCAAAGAGATTGAGAGGGTCTAGGGCATGAGCAACGGTAAATGCGGACTGTTTTTCGAGACGTACCGTGACGAGGCCCAGCTGCTGCCCAGCGCCTTCCAGAAATGGTGTCTGGGGCTGTTCATGGTGGCTCTGCTGGGTGCGCCCCTGGTGCTGGATTCCTATATGGTCTCTGTGTTGAACTTGGTGAACATCGCGGTCATCGGCGCGGTGTCCCTGAACCTGCTGACCGGATATTGCGGTCAGATTTCACTGGGGCATGGAGCTTTCATCGGGGTCGGGGCCTACGCCACCGCGAAGTTCACGGCCTTGGGCGCACCGTTTCTGCTGGCGCTGCCCATGGGTGGGGCCGTGGCCGCCATGGTGGGCATGATCTTCGGCATCCCCTCTCTGCGATTGAAGGGGATCTATCTGGCCATCGCCACCCTGGCCGCCCAGCTGATCCTGGAATACGTGTTCCTGCACTGGGAAAGCGCCACCGGGGGCTCGTCGGGCATGGCTGTGCCTTCGCCGGAGTTGTTCGGGTTCACCTTCGATACCGACGAGAAGATGTTCTATCTGATCCTGACCGTGGCCGTGCTGGCCGTGCTGGCTGTGAGCAACCTGGTGCGTTCCCGACAGGGCAGGGCATTCGTGGCCATTCGCGACTACTACCTGTCCGCTGAGATCGTGGGTGTGAACCTGTTCACCACCAAGCTCCAGGCCTTTGGCGTCAGCTCTTTTCTGGCGGGCGTGTCGGGCGGTCTGTGGGCCTATTACACCATGTACATCAGCCCCGAGCAGTTCAATATCGGGCTGTCCATCAGCTATCTGGCGATGATCATCATCGGCGGCATGGGCAGTGTGCAGGGGGCTATCTTCGGGGCTGTGTTCATTACCCTGTTGCCGGAGTTCCTGAACGTGTCGGCCAGTGCCCTGGGCGATGTCTTTCCCAACGTGAGCATGTATCTGCTAGCCATGAAGGAAGGCATCTTCGGCCTGGTTCTGGTCCTGTTCCTGATCTTCGAACCCGAGGGCCTTGCACATCGCTGGCGGCTCGTGAAGGCCTATTGGAAGTTGTTTCCCTTTGCGCATTAGCCACCGGCGCGCTCTACGGGCGCTCGTTCGGGAGGTGACCGCGCAAAGAGTCATGATCGGAGTTCATTGCATCCTGGGCAGGGCGGTTGCGCCATGCGGGTGATGCAGGTCCTGCCCCGGAACAGGGCGAGATGATTTCTGAACTGAACGCATGCCAGGGCGTGAGTACGCAGAAGACAGGGGCGAGCAGGCCTGTTCCCCTGCCCTGGATGACCGTTTACCGGAAATCGCTGTCCAGTGCATCGGGAAGTGGAGCATTGGTCTTCGTGTACCGGGAGTGCTCGCGGATACGGGAGAAATGCTTTCTGAAGGAGCGTTGCGATACGAGGATGCGGAGGGCGTTGTGCAAGAGCACCGGGGACGTGAGGTGCTGATCATTGAAAACGATGAGGGGTTGATTCGCCTCGTCGTGCCAGAGGATTGAGATACAACGCAGATTGATGGTCCCATACTTTTTATGTTGATGAGGAGGAACTCATGAAACGTTTGCTCGCGCTTATCATTGCCCTGGTCATGGTTGCCGCCCTGGCGGCCTGCGGTGACGAGGAGAAAAAGGAAGAGGCGAAATCCGAAGCCCCTGCACCTGTTGTCCAGGCTGAGATCATGATCGGCGTCTTGTCCGATTTGTCCGGTCCCACCTCGGCTGTGGGGCAGCCCTACGCCGAAGGTATCAAGGCCTGCGCCGAGTATCTCAACGAGAACGGCGGCATCAACGGCAAGCAGATCAAGTTGCTGCAGGTTGACTATGCCTACAACGTGCAGCAGGCCCTGGCCGCCTACAAGCGTTTCAAGAGCGAGGGCATGGTCGCCCTGCAGGGCTGGGGGACCGCGGACACCGAGGCTCTGACCCAGTTCGTGTCCAATGACAAGATGCCCACTTGGTCGGCTTCCTACTCCGCGCACCTGACCGATCCCGCCAAGGCCCCTTACAATTTCTTCGTGGCTGCGGATTACACCACTCAGATGCGCGCCGGTCTGAAGTACCTGAAGGAAAACTGGACAGAGACCCGCGCCCCCAAGCTGGCTTTCATCTATCCTGATCATCCCTACGGCCTGTCCCCCATCGCGGGCGGCAAGGAATACGCCGCTGAGATCGGATTCGAGATCGTCGGTGAAGAGAATGTGGACCTGAAGGCCATGGACGCCACCACCCAGCTGCTGGCCCTGCAGAAGAAGGCCCCGGATTTCTGCTGGATCGGCGGCACCACCCCGTCCACCTCTGTGGTTTTGAAGGATGCCAAGAAGCTGTCCATGAAGACCACCTTCCTGATCAACATCTGGGGCAATGACGAGAGCCTGATCGACTTGGCCGGTGACGCCTCCGAAGGTCAGCTCGGCCTGCAGGCCGCAGCCGTCTACAACGATGACGTGCCCGGCGCGGCCCTGATCCGTGAGCGGACCGGCGGCCAGCCCGTGATGTCCCATTACCTGCGCGGTTTCGCCTCCACCCTGGTCATGGCCGAGGCTATCAAGATCGCCGACGCCGCTGGCAAGCTGAACGGTGAGGGCATCAAGGACGCCGCCGAGAGCCTGCGCGACTTCGATCCCATGGGTCTGACCCCGGCCGTCAGCTACTTCGCCGATGACCATCGTCCGAACATGAGTGTGAATATCTACAAGGTCGAGGCTGGCCAACTGGTCAAGATCGCCTCCCCGACCCTGGAGCGCAAGGCCGAGTGGCTCGGCCACTAAGAACCTTCTGAGCGGGGCGGCGAAAAGCCGCCCCGCAACCCGGAGAGCATACGTGGAACTGTTGCAAGTCGAGAATGTCGAGGTCGTGTACAACGACGTCGTGCTCGTGTTGAAGGGCCTGTCCCTGGCTGTTGAAGAGGGCGGGATCACTGCGCTGCTCGGTGCCAATGGCGCGGGCAAGTCCACCACTCTGAAGGCCATTTCCGGTCTGCTGGAAGGCGAGGACGGCGAAGTCACCGATGGCTCCGTGGTCTATGATGGGAAAACCATCAACAAATGGGCACCCGAGAAAGTGGTGCGCGAGGGCATCTTCCAGGTCATGGAGGGCCGTCGCATTTTCGAAGACCTCACCGTGGAGGAGAACCTGCGCTGCGGGGCCTACACGCGCCCCCGGAGCGAATACGCGGCTGGGGTGGAACGTGTGTATGAGTATTTTCCGCGCTTGAAGGAGAGACGCAAGCAGGTGGCGGGCTACATGTCCGGTGGCGAGCAGCAGATGCTGGCCATAGGCCGCTCGTTGATGGCCAAACCGCGCCTGCTGCTCCTGGACGAGCCGTCCCTGGGGCTGGCTCCGTTGCTGGTGGAGGAGATCTTCAGCATCATCAGGCGCATCAATTCCGAAGAGGGCGTGACCGTGCTGCTGGTGGAGCAGAATGCCCGCGCGGCTCTGGGCATCGCGGACATGGCCTACATCATGGAGAACGGCCGCATCGTCATGGACGGCAAGTCCGAGGACCTGCTGAACAACCCCGACGTGCAGGAATTCTACCTGGGAATGGGCCATGGGGGCGAGAAGCGCAGTTTCCGCAACGTCAAGCACTATCGCCGTCGTAAGCGTTGGCTGGGTTGAGTATCCCGGAATCCACGTGGGCGGCGTTGCTTCGGCGAGTCCAAACCCTCATGTATGCCGGATACACTTCGGTCTTGGACTCGCCTCGTGCCTGGCCCACGCGGCCCCGGGACACTCAACCGGGGCCGAAGTTAGGATCAGGGCGGTGTTGCTTCGGAGAAATCAAACCCTCATGTACGTCTGTGTACGCTTCGATCTTGATCTCTCCTCGCGTCGCGTTGCTCTCTTCATCCGTAAGGCTCATTCTTCGCCAACGGCTGAAGGTAGCCCTCGCCGTTCCAAAGCGTTTAACCGGTACTGGGTTGGGACGTTTTGCTGCGCGGCGTTCAAACTCTCGCACACCCCAAAGTACGCGTCGGCCTTGAGTTGCATTCGCGCCTTGCACGCGCAGTATTTGGACCATCAGCTGCCCGCGGGCCTTTCCGCAGGGCCTTTGATTTGATATAACCAGCCACATCTTTCCCAATCCATGACCTGACAAGGAGTGCAGCATGACTCTGGCCGAGCGCATGAACGGCATGTACCACGACCTGGAGACCCTGAGCGCCGACGAACGCGAGCTACGCACCTGGAGGCGTCTGGAGCAGGTCCTCGAAACGGCCTGGGACAAGGGCGGCGAGTTTGCGAGTCGCATGGATCGAGCCGGGCTGACCCTCTCGGACATCGGCTCCCTGGACGACTGGGCGCGTGTGCCCGTGCTGCGCAAGAAAGACCTCGTCACGATGCAGGGCAAAGGCCCGCGCATGGGTGGCCTGCTGGCCTGCGAGTGGGGCGATCTGCGCCGCATCTATCAATCCCCCGGACCGATCTTCGATCCCGAGGGACATGGACCGGACTACTGGGGCTGGGCCGAGGCCTTTCATGCCGCGGGGTTCCGCAAGCGGGACGTGGTCCAGATGACCTTTTCCTACCATCTGACCCCGGCCGGATTGATGTTGGAAGAACCGCTCAGGGAGATCGGTTGCGCCGTGATTCCCGCCGGTCCTGGCAATACGGACAAGCAACTGGAGTTGTTGACTTCCCTGCCGGTGACCGGGTTCGTGGGCATGGCCAGCTATCTGCGCATCATCGCGGACAAGGCCCAGTCCATGGGCCTGGATCTGAAGAAGGATTTGCAGCTGGAGGTGGCCTTTGTGGCGGCAGAGAGACTGCCCGAGTCCCTGCGCAGGGGCCTGGAGGAAGATTTCGGGATGCTGGTCCGCCAGGGCTATGGCACCGCAGATCTGGGTTGCATCGCCTACGAATGCCCAGTGCTGGGCGGCATGCATCTCTCCAACCGTTGTCATGTGGAAATCTGCGATCCCCTGACGTACGAACCGCTGCCCCTGGGTGAGACCGGCGAGGTGGTGGTCACGCCCTTTGGCACGGTCTATCCCCTGCTGCGTTTTGCCACGGGCGACCTGTCCTATCTGCTGGACCAGCCCTGCGAATGCGGGCGGACCAGCTTGCGACTGGGGGGCATCGTGGGCCGCGTGGACGATACGGCCAAGGTCAAGGGCCAGTTCGTGTACCCGTCCCAGGTGGCCGAGGTCGCGGCGTGCTACGAGCAGATCGGAAGCTGGCAATTGGTGGTCAGCAATCCCGGAGGGCGCGACAGGTTGGAATTGCGTTTGGCGCTCACCGCCCCGCTGGATGAACAGGAGTTCATCCAGGCCTTCCAGGCCAAGTGCAAACTGCGTCCCGAGCTGAAGGTCCTTGGCGATGATGACTCCATGCCTGCGGATGCCCCGGCCCTGGTGGACAACCGGGTCTTCGAATAGTTTTATCTGTGTTGTTGACCATGCGAAAGGGCGACCCGGATTCGGGTCGCCCTTTCTGTATGGGGAGTAGGGGGGGGAAGAAACTGGCTTAGAACTTATCCGTAAATAATTCCTATTTTTCTCAAGGCGATGATCGCAGCAGCCAAGTGAGTTAGGGCCATGTGTGATGAAAGAAGCTTTTCAAACCGTACCAAGAGCTTCCTGAAGCGGT
>Ga0180007_10000482_pt1 | contig 67546 bp, 43 predicted proteins | sample MM_PC_MetaG_FD_121122 | JGI IMG/M metagenome (GOLD analysis project Ga0180007, IMG submission 121122) | Groundwater microbial communities from the Aspo Hard Rock Laboratory (HRL) deep subsurface site, Sweden - MM_PC_MetaG | ecosystem: Environmental > Aquatic > Deep subsurface > Groundwater... | reverse complement strand
TGCAACACCGTCTGTGGAACATGTCCGTGTTTGTCTGTGACAGTCCGTGTTTGTCCAGGCTATTTCTTTCGTGGACGAACACAGACGACCACGGACTGACACGGACATTGGAACACTGTCTGCCGCGCTTGTTCTTCGTGTTCGCAAACGACCAACGGGAGTGGGTGGTTGATAAAAAAACTATGTTCCGCCCAAGGCCATATTCCCATTGACACGTCATCAGGTTCTTTGTGCGCCTCTCCGTGAGAGACGAGGCTTTTTAGTTGTGGCTATGCCGCGCTGTGTTCTTCGTGCCCTTCAGTGAGCTACGCGAACGGGTGGTTAATAAAAAGCATAGGCGTATGATTTACCCCATGAACGCATAAAATCCGGCTGCCTGAAGTTACAGGCAGCCGGATTCCATGGGGTTTACTGTCACTACTCCAGTTCAGGCAAGGTGGGGCTGTCATCCTCAATGGGGTTCAGCACGGGATCGTCCCCGTTGTAGTCAGACCCTAGGCCCATACTCCATTCAAACCAGGAGCTGTCGAAGTTGCTGATGTCGGGGTAACCCATCAGGTAAGCGTAAAACCAGGCCAGGCTGGAGCGCCAGGCCGTGCCGCAGTAGTAGCTTGAGTGGACACGCTGGGTGATGCCCAAGGACCGCCAGTAGGGGTAGATCTCCGCCGGTGAGACCAGGGTGCCGTCGGTGTTTGTAAAATCATCGGTGCCCCAGACCGCTCCGGGAACCCGGCCGTCGGTGGGGATGTAGCGGTAGGGACGGCTGGCACCGATGAACTCGTCTTGGGACCTGATATCCACCAAAACATCGTCGGGATACACCCCGTTCACCACGTCACGGACATAGGGGATATCCACCTTGTATTCGGGATGCAGGGCCGTATCGCGCGCTTGGTCATCCGGATCAAAAAAGTCCACCGGTGTCCGGGTGACGGAGCCGGTTTCAAGAGTGTATCCGGCGCTTGTCCAGGCGGTCTTCCCGCCGTTCAGGAACCGCACGTCCGAAACCCCGGCGTACATCAGGGTCCAGAGTACCCTGGCGGCAGCGGAACCGCCTTTGCCGTACACCACCACCGTGGTGTTCTTGTCGATACCCATGTTGGTGATGGCCGGAAGCAGGTAGCGATCCGGATAGATGTTCCACCAATTTCTCGGCAGGGCATCATCAGGGCCCAATCCTTTGGCCAGGTCTTCCTCTTCTGTGGTACTCCGGTCCATGCAGGCCGGGTAACCCTCATCCACGGGCCAGTCGTTCCGGGCGTTGAAACAGTCGTATTCGATTTCATCGGTGTTTACCCAGATGGCGCCTTGAATATGGCCGTCTAAATAAGACGCCGGAGGCTGGCCCCATCCCGTTTCGACGATCACATAGGGATTCCCGTCGTTTTCCGTGTCGACCATGGTCTTGACCCAGGATGCTGTAACGAGCTTATCTGAGTTTCCGGTCTCCCTGTCATTTCCCTCCACAGACGACCATTGAAACCAGCCCCCGTCGAAGTTGGCCGCGGGCCATCCCATCAGATAGGCATAGAACGTATAAAGGCCCGAGCGCCAGCCCGTGCCGCAGTAAAAATACATGGTTTTGGCCGGGGTGAATCCGGCGTCGCGCCAGTCTTTATCCACGGCATAGGGGCTTTTCAAAAATTGCATATCATCGCTGACCACCTTGACCCAGTCACCGATCCACTGGGCCGTGGGAATCCGCCCGTATTCGCTGAAATAGGGATAATAGGAATTGGATGACCCCACATATTCGGCCCATTCCCGGTCATCCACGATGAGGGCATCGGGGGTTGTGCCGTCAATCACATCGTTTAGATCATCCATGTCGGCCAGCACATCCGCCCGGCCGGGGACATGGCCGAAGGCCACCGGATCAAGGACATTCACAGCGGTTTCCGTCGCGCCACCGTAAGCCACCCAGGCCTTAAAATTCCCGTTTAACACTCTCACATCCTCCACTCCGGCCAGCAGCAGGGACCAGGCCACTCGCCCGGCGGTCATCATGGAAATCTCATCATCCGCATACACAATCACGGTGGTGTCATGGGCAATACCCAGAGAACCGAACAGGTCCTGAAGGTCAGCTATGGGTTTGGCGTTGCCTTCTTCGGGAGACTGGTAGCCGTCCCCGTATTCAGAAGATGGGCCGTTTTCAATGGAATAGGTATCGAGAAAAATGGCACCGGGAATATGCCCGGTTTCATAGGGTGTTCCCACGTAATCCGTGCGGTTTTCACTGTAACGGGCCGCATAGGACGTAAACAGAATCACATAGTCCTGGCCTGCCGGAAACGTTTCCGGGGTTTCCTCACCCTTGATCAGGGTATCGAGCCAGGAAGGAGACACCAACGCCTGATAATGAGCCATGGTATCCATGGGATAGTCGGCTTCATCGGCCGCAGACCAGTCCCACATGGACCCATCATAGTTAGCGATCCGGTGAAAGCCCATGAGCCGCCCCAGGAAATAAAAAAATCCGGACCGGATTCCGGCGGTGCAGTAGGCCGTCACTTCCTTGTCCGCAGTGATCCCGTGGGCGTCAAGCATGGCTTTTAGATCATCGTATCCAAGAAGGGTATGATCTGCATTGTAATAGGATTCATAGGGAAGCTGAACCGCGCCGGGGATGTGACCGCCACGGGCCTCTCCATAAAGTTTCCAGCCGATATATTCCGCATCGGTCCGCGTATCCACCACGGCAAAATCATCATCGGAAAGACGGCTTTTAATATACGCTTTATCCACGCTGTTCCCGCTAAACAAGGTCAGGTCCGCCTCGAATTTCGCCCGGTCCAGGGTGCTGGCCGTGGTTTCGGTCCCGAGACCGTCGGTAATCCATTTATCCCAGCCGCCATTGAGAATTCGGACATGGGTGCAGCCCAGAGTTTCCAGCATCCAGAAAATCCGACCCGCCGAACCCCAGGAGGTCACGGTGTCATCGTAGATCACGATATGAGACAGACGAGTCAATCCCTTATTGCCCAAAGCGGACTCCAGGTTGGCCACTGATTTGAGTACGGCTTTCTGGGGCGGATCATTCCAGAGAACATACTCTTTCCAATCCATGGAAATGGCTCCCGGTATATGCCCTGCGGCATAGGCGTCCCCAGACCGGGTATCGATCAGAATCAGCCCGTCCGGGTTATCTTGGATATCCTTGGCCGAAGCCAGGAGAGTCGAATTGGGAAACAGGGACACATCGCCGGTCTGGGGGTCAGAGACGGTCGTTATGGGGGTTCCCGTTTCTTTCACATGGGTGGAACTGTTACAGCCCGAGACCAGGGCAGCCAGCAAGACCATCATGGCGAGCTGTTGGTATAACCGAAACGTTTTCTTCATCATTCTCATCTCCTATAGCGTTCGTGTTCATCTATCTTTGACAAAAGGTTTTTTGTAGCTTAATAGTATTTTTGCTTCGGGCGATCCTGCCGAGAGCTTTCCGCGTTTAACGCTAACCATGCAAGGTACTGAGTGAAATTATCCACGTTCTCCATAAGCGCCGGAGTCCTCGGTTTATACGCCATGATGGCCTTTGCGCAGGACCTGCGTCTTTCTCTGCCCCTTGTCGTGTTTGCCACGGCCTGGGTGATGGTTCTCATTTTGGTGAGCATTTACACAGACCAGGACCTGTCACCGGGCCTGATCCTTACTGTGGCCGCCATCATACGGATCATGGTCCTGTTCCGGGCTCCGGAATTGTCCGATGATATCTTCCGCTATCTCTGGGACGGGCTCCAAACAGTTTCGGGGCACAATCCCTACCAGCTGGCTCCGGCCCAGGTCGTTTCCGGTAGCCAGGCGGCCCGGACGCTTTTGCCCCTGGTCAATCATCCCGGTCTGATCACCGTGTACCCTCCCGGAGCCCAGGTCGTCTTTTTTGCCGCAGCCCTCATCGGTCCTTGGCCCATCGTTCTGAAAACCCTTCTCGTCCTGATGGACCTGGCCACCTGCGCCCTGATCATCCAATGGCTCCGCCAACTGGGGCAGCCCGTCACCCGGAGTCTGATCTATGCCTGGCATCCCCTGGCCGTCCTTGAAATCGCGGGGTCCGGCCATATTGACGGGGCCGGAATCTTTTTTCTGTTTTTATCTCTGACCCTGGCCCAGACCATTTGGAATTCAAAAATAAGGCCCTTGTGCCTGGGGCTTTCCGGCGGGTTATTCGCCTGGTCCTGCCTGGTCAAGCTGTTTCCCCTGGTCTTTTTTCCCTTATTTTTCTTCAGTCTTCACAAACGCCAACGGATTCTCTTTCTCGCGGGCGCGGTATCCGGCACCCTGCTGTTATGCCATCCCTTTCTGCCCGATCTGCCTCACATGTTTGGCACCCTTGGGACCTATACCCGACACTGGGAGTTTTCCGGTTTTTCCTTTTTCTGGCTCAGGCAGTGGGGCTTATCCGGGGATCTTTCCCGGGTGATCCTCGGCTCGGCCTTTGTCCTGGCCCTTACCGGGATCGTTTGCAGGTACGCCCTGGGTCCGGGAGATTTCACACACCGGGTCTTTTATCCGTTTTATCTGATCAACCTGGCCTTTCTTTTTTTAACGCCCACCCTTCACCCTTGGTACGCCCTGTACATGACCGCCATGCTGCCCTTTGTTCCGGGCATGGCCGGCGTCATTCTGAGCTGGTCCGTGTTTCTGGCCTATTCCGTTCAGATTCCCTATGTCCTCACCGGGGCCTGGACCGAGGATCCCCTGTCCATCAATCTGATCTGGGCAGGGCCCCTTGGGGCCTGCTTTGCCGGGTATCTGGTCAAAGCCTTTGGAAAATCATCCACCGTTTGATGAACTCGTAAAAAGGCTACAGATGGATGGCTATGGAAAAAGGTCCATAGGCAAGGCATAGTGTTTGGCCGGGCGTGAAGGCATACACGAGCGTATGTCGAACGTCCGGCCAAACACTATAACGCCGCATATGGATCTTTTTACGACGCCATCACCGTTTGAAAGCTACCGAAACCGAGGCATTGTTCCCTTTGGACGTGTTCTGGCCGTAGATTTCCGGCCTGAAACCCACTTCCACCAGACAGGATTCCGTAACCTTATATCCCACAGCCAAATCGAGTTTTCCAAGATCAAACTCCGGAGTCACACTGGGATTGTTTCCGGCTGCGTCCAGGGTATCGCTGTTGCCCATGCTGCAAATGCCGTCGAGTTTCATACGGCCATAGATTTTCGATGTGACGTTTACTCCGAATTCCGCGAGATACCTGAATTCATCGGCAGGGAAATCGGCCCGCCACCTATATCCGGCTTCCAGGTTCATATACCCCGGAATAAAGGGATACAGAGATTTTCCGTAAAGGAGACGGCACTCCAGATCATACTGGCCGTTGCCCAGAGGTACCGCGTCATCCTCGTCGTAGGCTTCGGGGATCTTCACCAGCCCCTGGACAGATACGATACCCAGGGGTGAATCCACGAGTTTGTACTTAAGTCCCAGATCAATATCCGACACCCCGTAAGAATCGGATTCCACCGTGTTGTCTTCAAATTTCAGATATTTGAAAGAAAGGGACGTCAGCACTGTCAGCCGTTCCCCAAGGCCGTATTCCCCGTAATAACTGACATGGATATCCCTGAATTCTCCCTGGTCAGCCATGGTTTGATCATGCCCGTCATCATCAAAATACCGGTCCGCATAATAGCAGTTCAGTGTGAACTGATGATACGAGGCCCCCTTTTCCTGGGTCCAGGCCCCGGCAAAACACATCACCGGTATAACGATCAGCATCACCCCCGCCCATCCTGCCGCCAGGATAAGGTTTGTCACCCTTTTTTTCATCACAGTCACCTTCAATTTGGAGTTCTCTCCTAACAACCCTTACTTATTTTTTTGTCATGGAAAAAAGCAAGGTATCTTGCCATAGACCTAAATGCAAATCGATATTCCGGATGATTTCGATACCTTCTATCGGAAATTTTGATTTGACCCCAACCGCTGATTCAGCGATAACCCATGGTTTCAGGCAATAACCATCACCCGGGAGTCTATCCATGGATTCAACCACATACGGCCTTTGGCTGGTTCACATGACAGCCCTGTGCGGCCTGGCCCTTTACGGCGTCCACCGCATCTGGCTTTTGATCCTCTGGCGGCGGCTTCCCCCGCAACCGAGTCCTCCGGCCATGGTTTGTGACGCATCGGTTCCATGGGTAACCATCCAACTGCCCCTGTACAACGAACGATTCGTGGCCAAACGGCTTATCGACGCCACCGCCGCCCTGACCTGGCCCAGGGACCGTCTGGAAATTCAGGTTCTCGATGATTCCACGGACCACACCCGATCCATTGTGGACGAGCGTGTAACCCACTTCAGGGACCAGGGTGTGGATATCCGGGTGTTTCGAAGAACCAACCGAATGGGATTCAAGGCCGGAGCCCTGGCCCAGGGGCTTCAGCAGGCCAAGGGGTCGCTCATCGCCGTGTTTGATGCGGATTTTGTTCCGGGAACGGATTTTCTACTTAGGACCGTGCCCTGTTTTTCACACAAGGATATCGGCATGGTCCAGTGCCGCTGGGGGTTTTTAAACGAAGATCACTCCTGGCTCACCCGGATTCAGGCAATCATGCTGGCCTCCCACTTCCGGATCGAACACCGGGTCCGCCATCATTTTGGGATGTGCTTCAATTTCAACGGCACGGCAGGGATCTGGAGAAAAGAAGCTCTGATTGATGCCGGAGGCTGGCAGGCGGACACGGTGACCGAGGATCTGGACATCAGCTACCGGGCCCAACTCAAGGGCTGGCGTTTTGTGTATGTGGATGATTACACCGTGCCGTCCGAACTTCCAACCACCCTGGACGCCTTTAGAAACCAGCAGAAACGCTGGACCAAAGGGTCCATCCAGACCGCACGGAAACTCCTGCCACGCATTGTTTTCTCAAACACCTTGACCCCCACGGCCAAACTGGAAGCAACGGCCCATCTCCTGGCCAATCTGGGCTGGCTCCTGTGCCTGATCATGACGTTGACCCTCTACCCGGCCGTGACCATGAGTCGAACCTTGATCCCGCCGCTCCTGCTTCAGGTGGGAATCGGTCTGTTTTTTTTCTCAAGCGGGGCCGTGTTGTTTTATTTCCTGGTGTTCGCCCTGACTTACCACAAGTCGTCGGTCCGGATCCTGCCCCTGATCCCGCTGCTGTCCATCGGCATGGCCCCGGTCCTTTCCCTTTCCGTGATATCGGGCCTGTTTACCCGTGGCGGAACCTTTGTACGAACCCCCAAATACGGTGTACCCAGCCGGACCCGCCTGTCCGGCTTGTTCCGGGTGTACCAGCGTCCTTCCCTCGGCGCCATGGCGATCAATCTCCCCATCTTCATCTACACCCTGTTCCCGGTCTGGTTCCTGTGGCAAACCCGCCAATGGACCGTGGTCTTCCCCCTGCTCTTTCCCGTGGGCTTCGTCTGGATCATGGTCAAGGACCTGTTGGATTCACTGAATGTCAATTCCGGGCACCCCTGAAACAGGGCTCATTTTCGCCTTGGGGTATTTGGGGTTTAGGGAGTAATGAATCGCAAAACACGGTTAAGCATCTGCGGTGAAAGAATTTTAAGCAAGGTAGGCCAAATGTTATTAATGGCTCCATTTATTCGTCCCTAATTATTTTAACAAATTATTTATTGTTAAATAATCTGACAAAAAATACGTTGTCATATTCCATATGCATGCGATAAACCGTTTTATAGGCAAAATTTCATCTTGTTCTATATTAATAAGATGAAATTTCTATTATACCAAATATATCTTATGGCTACCAACATACCAATTGGGTAGATCGCGCGTTTTTGTTCGGGGATTGGGGTTACCCCATATAAAAGGGAGAACATAAATGGTCACAAATTCGGATATTATCGCCAAAGCACGGGAACTGGGGTTCGAAGATATTGGATTCACCACGGCCGAGGCCTTTGATGATCACAAAAAACTGCTTGAGTCCATGCCGGACGAATACGGATGGACCCAGGCTGCGGGCATAGACCTTATAAACGGCACAGACCCCAAGACCATTCTTAAAGGGGCCCAGTCCATTATTGTGCTTCTGGAACTTTATTTTAAAAAATCCTATCCAAGGAAAATGGAAGGGACCTTCGGGCGCTGCTACCTGGATGACGACCGTGTGACCAAAGACGGCCTCAGCCTCAGAATCAAAGCATTCAGGTCCTATCTTCGGGACCAGGGCATCGCGTCCAAGGTGCCCTTCAACCTCCCCCACCGGGTGGCTGCTGCCCGTGCAGGCATGGGGACCTTTGGGAAAAACTGTTTGTTTTACTCAAGCAAGGTGGCCCGGCAGAGTTCCTGGACCCTTCCCATTGCCCTTGTGGTTGACCATGTCTTTGAGCCGGGTATCCCAACCATTGAAACGAACTGCCCGGACTGGTGCAGGAATGCATGCATCGCGGCCTGCCCCACCCGGGCTCTCAAAGGCAACAGCCGGATCGACCCCAGAAAATGTATCTCTTACCTCAGCTATTTTGGCCAGGGCATCACGCCCACAGAGCTCCGTGAACCCATGGGGATGTTTGTATACGGGTGCGACCGCTGCCAGAATGTCTGTCCCCGGAACCTGGCCTGGCTGGCCAAAGACCTTCCGGTCAACGAAAACGTGGTGGTCAAAGCCGATGATTTTGATCTTTCACGTCTGCTCCATATGGACAAAGACTATTTTGAGAATAAAATATGGCCCCATATGTTTTACATGTCTTATGAGGATATCTGGCGGTGGAGGATGAATGTTGCGCGGGTCATGGGAAACAGCCTGGATCCGGTTTACATTCCCGATTTAACAAGGGCATTTGAAGAAAACACCGATGAGCGGGTTAAGGGGATGATCGCCTGGGCACTGGGAAGAATCGGAGGGAAAGAGGCCCGGAAGGCCCTGGAACAGTTCAGTCGGAACATGACCTCTGAAAATCCGGTTGGGGAAGAAATCCATCAGGCACTTTTGAAAACGACCCGGTAGACACTGTCGATATGTCACTGATGGTGGACATGATGCATTTTACCCGATACCATATTGCAGTGAATGAGATGGGCAAGGCTTAAGCCTTCCCATCAACTTCAATCACACAAATTCTCAAGCATGGACGACACATGACTGGATGTGACATCGCCCTTGAGGTGCACCGAATAATTGAGGCCACTGCGCCTGCATACTTTGACAATGCGCCCGCCCCAGAACACATCCTCACCGGGACGGGACTGATGAATCTTGAGCAGGGACACGATACTCCGACCCTGGAGCCGCTGAGCCATATTCTCTTCGGTCAGCCGGAGGTTAAAGGAGAATCCACCCGGGGAAATGTCCAGAAGCTCACCGCGGAATGGTTTTCCCGTTGGAATGCCTTCGGTATCCAGAATTTTTGCAGCGGTCAATCCGGACACGGCATACCGTTTCTGGGCTCGTTTTTCCATTGTTGACAATTGAATGGCATGCATATCGTTTTTCCTTTTCAAACAAAATGATTTCAATTTCCCAATCAGTCCCGGAACATGGGCAAAAAGTTCCAGAACATCATCTTTTTCAAGAAAATCCACCCGTGTGCCCTGTTCAGCCAGGACAGAACGTTTGCTGAGTCCCCCGCCAAAAAACGTTTCCACACCGGTGATGTCCCCCATGCCCATGGACGCCCCCATGAGCCGGGCTCCCTTTTCATTGAAAATTGTTTTGACATGGCCCTTGTTTATGAAATATAGCCGGTCGCTCACCATGCCCTGAGTCATCAGGGCTGTCTCGCGGTCGTATGTTCTTGATTGAAGGATGCTGTTAAATACTCCCAGTTCTTCGGTGCTCATATCTTTATACAAATCAAACCAGCACCCAAAAAATTCAAACACAGGCCCACACCCTGTACTGCCAATCTCATACGGGATCAATGAATATCCACCACACAATGAAGAATCCTCCCCAAAATAGGATTCCGAAAGACTCTTATCTTCCTGCCATCTGCTGCTGACCTTGTTCATAAAAATGGCTCCAACTCAATGCATCCCTGTCATCAGGATTATTTATGATTCTTTTATGTTTTTTCCCTTAAAGGAAACGGGCACGTTTCTTCAAGGCGTGATTTTTTTATGATCTTCTAACATCTATTAGCGATATTCGTGCCAACACAGACACAATTCCATGCAAGCGGCCAAGTCTCGCTATTATAAGGCCTTTGGAGTACATAACCGAAACCATCTTCCATGGGGAAAAAAGAATTGGCATGGCATTGATCAAAAACCCAGATGATATTTAAACACCCCAAATTGTGTTCAACCTTGGAGTGGTGATAATTAATCAACCGGATATCATGAATATAAAAACACGAAGGGATACTTATGGGATTTTCACAGGTGAGAATTGGGGGAGTGTTCAGAGTTCTGTGTCAAATTTAATTCTCAGACTTGCTCCGAAGTGAGCGTAAGCAAAAGTCAGCTCCGAGAATGGGCCACGTTTGCAGGCAATGATAAATCGAAATCGGATTATTCAGATAAAATCCTGAAGGGGCATTGACAGGTTGGGTCTGTTTATGGACACCCCCTCATGGGATACTGACATCCGGGCTGTCATGTCTTCCAGGCGGTCCAGTGTCATTTTCACCTCATTGATCTGACGAACAAGGTTATCATCCATGGTCTTTAGTTTGGATCGCCTCTGGTGCAGAGCAAAACTGGTCCGTCGCCATGCTTGCAATTGGCGTATCATATCCGGAGGTTCTTTGCATATGTCGTTCAGGTGTTCACGTCTGGCCCGATGGATACTGATGTCACGGGTTTTAGATTCTATTTCGTCAATGAATTCATCGTGAAGTGACTGCAGATAATCCAGGGCTCGCTGGAGGGCTTCCTTTTGTGAGTGTTTACCCATGTATTTTTTTCTCCTTAAATTATGTTTTAATGCATTTTTAGGCCTCCGTGATATGGATCAGATAAGAATTAGGTTAAAATTTCGTTAGGGCCATCAAAACGGTCACAATCCCAGTTGCGGCCGGATCTCTTCCATGAGTTTCTTGCGCCCAAGGGGAATGGAACACCGAACCACCTGAATGCCTGAACTGGCACTATGGTTCTCTGTCAGGCTGGCCACACCTGTCCCTGGCCCAAAATCCAGTACATAACGAATTTTCGTGGGAGGCAAAATCGGAGAAATCTGTTTTCTCCATATGGCCGGACAGAGGAAATAGGCCCGCATCACCTCATCAATAATGTCATCCAGAGCCCTCAGGTCTTCACCTTTGTCATTGGACAAGACTGGAATTTTCATGTCCTTCCCATTAAATGACAGCCCCAGTCGTTTGGCATCCCTGGGAGATGTTTCATAAGCATGGGCAAGAAAAGGCGAATGGGCACCGATGGTGGAAGGAATGTAACGCCATGTGGCCTGGGCTTCTTCCTTCTTGAGGTATTGATTGAGCACCGAAAGGTCGTCGGGAAGTCCGGATACGATCCATCGACCAGGGAAAAGCTCATAGGCAGGATAGATGTTGCAGTTTCCGTTTCCTGAAAAAGAGTGTATGGCGGTCTCCAACTTGCTCCGGGTCAAATTGGTGATACTGGCCATACAACTGGGACTCCCCTCCACCGAATGATAAAGTTCAGTGACGAGTTTTGGATTCACGCCAAAGGTGAGCATGGATTCCTGACACCGAACCCCCTGCCAGAAGAACATGGCTTGGACCTTGATGGCCATGCGGCATAAATCATCATAGGGCAGCCCCATGGACACCAGGATAGCGGCCACAATACCTGTTGAAAATCCTGTTGCGCTGTGTGTCTGTGCCAGAAGTCTGTCCTGGTCTATCCCCTCTGTTAAAGCCGACATATACGACGCCATCTGGGTCAGACTGATAAGGGGATGGGACAGGGGGGAAGACAAAAGATAACTCAACTCCGGTGTTGTTTCAGGCTTTTCGATCCAAACATCCACGTCCAGTCCCTTGGTAAAAAAGTGGGTCTGTGAATCATCATACAAAGAGGCCTGGGCCTTAATCTCAGCAATGGATGCGTGAATAAACGGACGGATATCCGGGCATGTTGTATACATCCTGCGAAGATCCTCCATGTATTTAACACCTTGACCGGCAAACTGAATAAAAACAGACGGCTCTTTTGTGAGTTTATCACTCATTCCTCTTCTCCTTGTCTTCTAAGCCCTTTCGATAAATCATTCACTCGTGACGTCCATTACTTCATAACCGAAAACCAGACTTGTGTCAAAAAATTATAAGGCAGCCCATGCACTTAACCCCGGCCCGGGCATATCATAGAATGTTTTGTGCATTTTTATTATAGATTTGCTGAGCGAATATCCTTCGTGGATGAACGAATATGTTGGGATAATCGGGAGTGCAATCGAAATGACACTTGGACACGAAAAGCGTGATGCCTAAGGCCTTTCAATCGGCTATGTCGCCCGAATTTTCGAGAAAGCCGGAAATCTAAGCGGCGTCCACCGACCCGCGCGGGATCAAAGAAGACTCCCGGGTCTGTGGATTTGAGCAAATCGATTCCGATCCCGAAGAAACTTAATCCAAACAAACGGATGCACCGGACGCTAAGTCTTCGCACCAGTGATCCTTGGCGATAGTTAGATTGTTTGTCACGCTGAGTAACCCGAGTGGTTTATAATCAAAGAACCTGAATGGTTATCAGGATCATCGTTGAACAGTCTTTACGGAAAATCCATCTTTGGCCAGAAACGATTTCATGGTCGATGCTTCTGACTCAGACATGAAGGCACCGGCAAGAATACGGACCACGTCATTATCCTTGGATACGGGCACTGTGTTTACCGAATACCCTTTTTTCTGTAAACGGGAAATAAGTTCCTTGGTTTGTGACAAAGGCACTGTGTCTCCCACCTGGATTGCCCAGGGGGTTTTACGTGGTACGGCGTCCTCACGGAGTGTCTTCTTAATTTTATTTGCAAGGGTCCTGGCCTCATCGAGATTCGTGAGATAGCCGGCATAAACCCTGTACCAGTCCCCTTTACCGGGGATTCGAATCACACCTGAAAAGGCGTTAAACCCTTTTTTCTTCAACTGGGCAACGGCTGTGGTCGAACGTTTGTTATCCCTGTAAGAACTCACATGAACCGTATGGGTAAAATGTTGCGTCACGTCTGTATTGATTTTATCCGGTTTGGAAGAAACAGGGGGGGTTTTCTCAACGTGATACGGGGCATTATCCGCCAGGGTCGTGACCATAGCCGGGGGTTTTGGTTTAGGGGCCGCCACGGGTTTCGCCTGATTGTCCAACGTTTTTGACACCTGTTTTTCGTCATTTTTTGCATTGGGAGTCAGGGGTGTGGTTTTATGCCCAAGGTCCTTGGGCTCGGCCTTATCTAATCTCGTATCTGTGGAATTCAGGGCCGCCTTTTCAGGAGACTGTTGCATAACATAAAACAGGGTTCCCCCCAGAGCCAGAACAAGGAGGACCAAAACCAACCATAGACGTCTTGATTTTTGAGCGGCCGATGTATCCTGATCCAATTCGGTCTCGTCATCCTCAAATTCCCCGTCCTCATCCTCATCATCCGTTTCGGAAAGAGGTACAACTTTCGGCCGCCTGACCACCAGGGTTTTTTCCAGTTCCTTGTCATCAATGACAGCCTTTGTCACCCGTTGGGCCACTACCAGCACGGCTTCACCGGGTTTCTTTTCCACAGCCTGGGCAATGGGTGGGTCAAACACCAGGCCGGCATCCACCAGCTTATCCCAGTCCACCTTTTCATCTTCTACGTCCTCATCAGATGAGAGGGCCTGACCCTGGATATTGTCCTCAACAAGATTCCGCTTGTCTTTTCGCAAGGATTCAGCGGCCTCAAGGGCCTTATCTTTATCATAAAACCGCCGCTTGACGATATATTCCTCACGGCGGACTTTGACAGTGAAATCATCTGCACCACCATCGTCTGACGTATTATGCAAACCGGTTTCAAGTTCTTTTTCCAGCTCTTCCTTGAATTTATTGTCCTTATCGCTGTCGCTCAAAATTTAATATCTCCATGCGCACCCATGATTCATAAGGCTGATAAAAAGAAACACCATCCCCAAGTTCAGGACGGACAGTCAATGAGACACTCCAAATAGTATTCGTTTACCTTCAAACTATAACGTTTTCTCAGCAAAGCTGTCAATTAGAAAAATCGAGCACCAAGAGATGAGCCTCGGGGTTTGTCACACTAAAAAACCAAATAATTTAAAGTAAATGGGCCTTCACTTCTGAGTAAAAACCCCTGTTTGAACATAACAGACAATCCATGATGTTTTTTCCTTGCCACATATGGGGCCGTACTGGTATCTGAAAGAAAACATAAGGAGAAGGAATATCCATGCCGGATTTCAACATACATCTTACTGCCGGGGTACTCACCGGAACGGCCATGGCCACGGCGGGTTTCATCGGCCATGACCTTGATCCAATCCAGGCTGGAGCTGTTTTGATCCTTGGAGCCACGGGAGGTCTTCTTCCTGACATCGACAGTGACTCTGGAAAACCCCTGGCTCTTCTCTTTCAATTGGTTTCAGTATTAATCCCCATTCTGGTTTATCCCCATGTCAAGCCGGGTCTCGTAACGGATATAACTTTTCAGCTCTGCTATTTTCCTATTTTTTATCTTTTTATCAATTACCTGGCCTGCCCTATGGTCAAAAAAATGACTCGGCACAGGGGCATGATGCACAGTCTTCCCTTTGCCTTTTTGTCTGCGGAAGCGGCTTATATTCTCTTGGACAGCTCGGGTAAGTTTATCGCCTTTTACGGGAGCCTGTCCGTATTCTGCGGCTGCCTGTCCCATCTTATCCTTGACGAGCTCCACGCCATGAGCCTCAAATTCGGTTTCATCGTGGTGGTCAAACGTTCCTCAGGAAGCGCATTGAAACTTGTGGGGAATGACATATTCAGCACCTTTGTCACCTACTCACTCCTTCTATTATTTTCCACTGCACTGGTAACCCGTCTCTTCCCGGACCTTATCCCTTTCCTATTCACCGGCCCATGAATATAAGTTTTTAATTTTACATTTTTTTCAGCCACATCTAAATCTTTCCCTTGATTTCTGTATGTTGGTTTGACAATTCCATGCAAAATCCTTATATTCGTAAGTGGTTTGCTTTGGCGTTGTAATTTTATGAAAAATAATTTTTCTTCTAATACACTATTTTCGTTTCATTTTAGGTAAGTTATGCCCAATTCGATTCCAATGGATAAAATTATTAACATTCTTGCAGCCATGATTGCAGCCATAAATAATATTCGACTTTATCCTCCATCAAGTGCACTGATCGCAAATTCCATCGATAAGGCCTTTAACGGAATTCAAAATGCCATTACGTCGAACACGCCCCTTCTCATCGCAGAATCGGAAAAGAGCCTTCTGATTTCAGGAGAGCCATTAAGCTTCAAACACCAGCAGTTTCCTCAGGTGGCGTCGTTCAGGAACATCTTGTCCGATCTCAGGATTAAAAGCATCATTCTTAAAAAAGAAACGAGCCCGACTGAATTCAGAAACTTGCTGTATATCCTGAGCAAAAACAGCGATGAGGTCGATCTGGAGGGTGGCATTCAAAAAATAGCGGCAGGGGCTGGTTTAAGCTCCATCTCCATCTCCCCTTCCCTGTTTATTCCTGAAACCGCTCAAATTCAATCATCCTTGCTTGACAGCACAGACATTGATCTGATCAAATCATTTCTGGGTGAACGGCGTATCATGGAAACCGATTTTCTGCGTATTGGGGAAAAATCGTCGGATTCCCAATGGGTGAATGAATTTTTCAAGACAGGCATCCAACTGATCAAGCGCCAGGGGATCAACCTTGCTGACAGTCTTCTTCCCGACACCATCAGCAAAATGGTTCAAGCCTTTGGCCGGTCCACACCCCGGGAAAACTGGGACCGGGTGTCCTCCAGCATCACCCGTGCTTTGTCTGACAACGATAAGGAACTCCTCACGGTTGTCATGGCGAAAAACCAGGCTGGCAACCTCTTTGACACCTTGGTCAAAACCCTTTCCGATGATCAGTATGTGGATTTTTTCTCCGAAATCAACCGAATCAACGAAAACCATGCCTATGCAGACAAACAACTGACGACCGAAGAAAGCGCTCAGTTTGCAAGCGTCATGAGCCTGCTTAAAAAAAATCAGAAAACCCGAGTACTCCGGGAAGAAATCAAACAAAAAATCCTGACAGAAAAAAAAAGGATCGCCCTGGACAAGGTCCATCAGCAGAAAGGAATAAACAAAATCCTCCAGGGAGATTTTATGTCTTTGGCCGACCCCCTTATCATGGAGAGTATTTCAGGTCGGATAGGATTCTGGTTCAATTCGGGCAAGGTAGATTCGGCCCATAACCTTATCAACAGAATAGCCGATGGTCTTCTCAATGAATCCTTGAAGATCAGGTCCTTAGCGTCTTCAGCTCTCCTTTCCATCATGGAGACGTTCATTTCCGAAAACAAACAGGATGAAATCAACAAACTCGCCCACAAGCTTAACCTCTGGATTAAATTTGAAACCGAGGCCACCTTCAACTTTAAAGCGGCCTGCAAGATGCTACAGAGCCATACCCGGCAGCTCATCCACAACTATCAATTCTCCGAGGCCAACACCATCCTTGAAACATTCAGCTTCATCACCGATGGGCGTCTCAGAAAAAACACGGAAATCAAAGACATCGCAGCAAGGATTCTTAGCGACATTGCCAATGAAGCGACCTTTGATCTGGTGTTCTCTGAATTTCGTGATAATGAAAAAAATGAAGGTAAAAACGCCTATTACACGCTAATTCGATTGAGCGAAATCTCGGTTATCCCCCTTCTGGACCTGCTTAGAACCAGTGAAGACATGTCCCAACGGGTGCGCACCATCAATGCTCTCACAGAAATCGGGACACCGGCCCTGCCCGCCATTGTGCTACGCCTCCAGCAAGGTAGTTCATGGTTCTATATGAGGAACCTCATCAAACTTCTCAGCGACATGGGTTCCGAAGAGCACTTGGACATACTCAGACCTCTTTTGAAACATAAAAATGAGAAGGTCCCCAAAGCGGCTCTGAACTGTGCCTTTGATATCGGAGGCAAGGAAAGAGTCAAATTTTTTATCCAAGCCCTTGCCATTCCGGATGACAGCATCAAACGTCTGGCCGCTGATCTGATTGGAAAAACTGAAAGTGACGAGGGTGTCTTTCCCCTGACACAGGTCCTCAAGGCAAAAGCAGCAGAGTCTGCTGAAGCGAAAAATGAGCTTGATCTGACCATATGCGCTGCCTTGAAACGAATCGGCTCCAAAAAAGCCATCCCCACACTCAGCTCCATTGTCACCCAGAAAGGAATCCTGGGAATCAATAGTTATGGACCGGAATTACGGCAGTCTGCATCCCTGACATTAAAATACCTACAGAGTCTGCCCACGAAAGGGGCAAAAGATGAGGCGGAAAAAAACAAAACCGACTCAAACACGAAAAAAAGTCGTACCCGGGGCGACGCAAAAACCGAAGATCTGCTCACTGCGGATCCCGCGCGCCTTGAGGCACTGGTGGATGAGTATGTCAGACAAAAAAACACGGCTGAAGCCGTCCGGCTCCTTTACCGAATGACTGTCAAATTTGCCAGGGAGAAAAATTTCACCAAAGCCGAAGAACTCCGGGAAAAACTTTTTGAAGTGGATCCCATGGCCCTCAATGAAATTGTGAAAACCGGCGATGTGATCGAAGAAGAAAAAAACAATGCCATTATCAACGATTACATGAATATCTGGGGGAATCTGTATGAACGGCTGAACAACGAAGAAGCCAATGATCTTTTTTACAGCTTAAAAGTAGCCGAATACGCCTCGGATGAAACCATCATCACCCAGCATCAAAAAAACGCAAGGCTCTATTTCATCAACCGGGGTCAGCTGAAAATTGTCTATACCCATGGGGACAACGAGTTTTTTTTAAAAATGTTAGGTGCCGGAGATATTGCCGGTGACGACACCTTTTTCGCAATCTCGGTGTCCACGGTGTCCCTTATCACCCTGTCCCAGGTCAAAGTGAGTTATCTGGATCGGGACACTTTGAAAAATCTGTGTTTCAAACATCCCGAACTGGAAAAAAAACTGATGGATTATTGTGCTCTGGGGGATGGGATTAACACCCTGGTCACGAAAACAGGACTTGATCGTCGCCAGCAAAAACGACTGAATCTAAACGGGAAAACTCTGGTTCAGCTTCTGGATACACACGAAAAGCCCATTGGAAAGCCATTTAAGGGCAAACTCCTGGATTTTTCCATCGGGGGGATTTCATTCATGATCAAGACAACGAAAAAGGAAACGGCTCGTCTTCTGCTTGGCCGAAAGCTCAACATGGCCATCGCCATACTGACCCGGAGCAAACCCATCGAAGTGGCTGGGGTGGGGACCATCATCAGTGCCAGAGAACAAAAAGGAACTCATTTTTCCCTTCACCTAAAATTTGACATGCCCATTGATGATCGAACCATGATTGATATTACAAGCTATTCTATTCCGGCGTGATAACACCTGCTCACCCCCCCTGGAAAACCTCCTGGATCACGTCAATCAGTGTCCGGGGGTCAATGGGTTTTGACACATAGCTGTTCATCCCTGCCTCAATACACCGCATCCTGTCACCCCTCATGGCATGGGCTGTCATGGCGATGATCATGACCTCGTTATTAAGGACCCCTGAACGTGGATCACGAATGATTCCGGTAGCTTCAAAACCATCCATCTCAGGCATCTGGACATCCATGAGAACGAGGTCGTAGGGTATTTTTTTCAGGGATTCCACAGCTTCCTTACCGTTGGCCACGGCATCGACATTGAACCCGAATTTTCTCAACAGAACCAAAGCCAGTTTCTGGTTGACGATGTTGTCTTCGGCAAGAAGAATTCGCATTTTCCGTTTGGGCCTGATTCTGCCCATGACTCTATCCTCCCCAGGGAGGATACTACTGTCAACCTGTGTGCCTGGAACATCCCCGAGAAGGAGCGATATGCATTCCAGAAGCTGATTTTGGCGCACTGGTTTGGTAATGACCCGATCAAATCCGGCCTTTTCCAAGGCATCAGCATCGCCCCTCAAACCACGAGATCCCAGAATCACCAACCGGGTACCGGACAAGGAGGGATCCGCCTTTATCATTTTCCCAAGCATTTCGCCATCCATACCAGGCATCATGTGATCGATCACAGCCAGATGGAAGGGATCTCCTGCGGCCAGGGCCTCTTTCATCATCGAAAGCGCCTGTTTTGCACCCGGGACCGAAATACACCTGCAGCCCCATGATTTGAGATATCCCTCCAGGACCAGGCGATTGGTCTCATTATCTTCCACGGCCAGAATCTTTTTCCCGGAAACGGACGAGGGAATCACCGGTAGACATTCCTGCCCCTGGGCCTGTTTTTCAAACACAGCAGTGAACCAGAAGGTCACACCCTGACCCGGATTCGGAATAATCCCGATTGCCCCACCCATCATTTCGGACAGTTCTTTTGATATGGCAAGCCCAAGACCTGTACCGCCGTATTTTCGAGTGGTGGATTCGTCCACCTGGGAAAAGGATTTGAAAAGCCGATTCAAACGATTTTCAGGAATTCCCATACCGGTATCCGACACCTCAAATCTTAGCCTAACGGTTTTTCCATCATCATCTTCCGTGGATATCCTGATGGCCACCTCACCTTTTTCAGTGAACTTCACGGCATTTCCTGCAAGATTGAACAGGATTTGACGCAATCGTCCCGGGTCACCAATTAAAAAGCAAGGCACGTCAACGGCGATGTTCAAAATAAGCTCCAACTCTTTTTCATGGGCGTTGACAGAGATGAGCTCCACCACATCCTCCATGGATTGCCGGAGATCAAAATCAGTCATTTCCAGTTCAAGTTTTTTGGCTTCAATTTTAGAAAAATCAAGGATATCGTTGACTATGGTCAGTAGGGAATCCGCGCTGAACTGAATCGTCCGGGCATAATCGATCTGTTCCACGTTAAGGGGTGTTTCAAGGAGAAGGCCAGTCATTCCAATAATGCCATTCATGGGTGTCCGGATCTCATGGCTCATGTTGGCAAGAAAGCTGCTTTTGGATTTATTCGCTGTTTCAGCGGCTTCTTTGGCCTGCTCCACCTCCTTGATCACTTCATTGAGTTTTTTCTGTTGAATATCATTGATCTTGATGAGTTTTTTATGATTTTTGAAAATTTTCTTGTATTGTTTTAGGAGCTTAGCGTAATGCTTATTCAAAGAGGCGTCCGAAGAAGACATGTGTTTCAAGACGTCTTCTGCCTCAGTGATTATCGTTTCTTCAAGACTAAATAGTAGATCGTCACTCATATTTTTTCATAAGGATACATTCAGGAGATCTTAACCCCCTGTGTATTCTTAACCCCTCTCATTCAGGCACGATATTGAAATGCAGGTACTGAAGATCTTCTGAGAATTCTTCGCCAAATTCACGTGAATCATCGTCGCCGTTTCTATAAAACCAGTTTACGGTGATATCATTTCCCTTTTCGCAGGCATCGTCAAGCTGATCAAACAGATTGATCAATATTTTAGAGGAGCTACTGTTAAAATATTTCATACGCACGATTACGGTCACGGTTCGGTCAATGATACCGTCCAGGTAGGTGGAAAGACTCCGAAACACCGGGCCGTAAAATTCCGACGTGTTTTCGGGATAGGATTCCCCTGAGATTTCAAGGCAATCTTTCGAGTAATAAAATCGGATTTCAGGTGTGAACGGGGTAGCGTTTATGATCAGATCATCCATCATGGCTCCATCTTAACAAGCGCTTTCATGGAAAAAAAACTATGATTCTCATCAATGGCTGTAAATCTGTATTCCAGGGGCATGCTGGCTTTTTTTGCCATCTCGATAAAACCCAGACCTGCTCCAAGGCTTTGTTCGTCTGGCTCCTGTCTCCTCATGGTTTTGTAATAGTCTTTCAGGCCCTCCCGGTCCATGGCGATAATTCTGTCCAAACGCTCACTAATGCGTTTAATATCCTTGTTTTTGACTGGATTTCCACTGACCACCGAATAGAATTCATTTTCAATGCCTACGGCAATCAGGCCGGAACTCATGAAAAAACGGTTTACTTTGTCCATACGTGGTGTTTTTTGAACTGAATATTTAATAATGTTCTGCATCTGTTCCACCAGGATGCCGAATATCCTGGTGATGACCTTTTTATCCGATGACGTATCAATGCTTTTCTTGATGATGTCTCCTATCTCCACCACAAGAACCTGGGATACGGGTCCATTATACCAGAAAACCAGCTCATGGTCTTTGAAATATTCCACCATACCATAGAGTTTATCCAGCATGATCCGCCCCCTCCATCCGAATGTCCTCAAAGATACACACGCGATTTCGACCCGTCCGTTTGGCCATGTACAAGGCATCGTCAGATCTCCGGATCAATTTTTCAGGATCATTGCCCATATCAGGAACCATGAAGGCAAGCCCGGCACTGATGGTAATGCCAATGGTCTTGTCCTCATAGGGGAACCGTATTTTCGAAATATCCTTGCGGATCTCTTCGGCCATCTTAAAGGCACCCATTTTCTCAGTGTCCGGGAGAAGAAGGATAAACTCTTCTCCGCCATATCGCGCGGCCAGATCCCCGACACGTCGCGCCACCTTATCAATTTTTTTGGCCGTTATTTTCAGAATCTCATCCCCTGCCTGGTGACCGTATTCATCATTAACCTGCTTGAAATGATCGATATCAAATATCAGAATTGACATGGTTTGTTTATAACGGATACATCGACGCCACTCACGTTCGTACATCTCATTGAACATTCGCCGGTTGCATATCCCGGTCAGCTCATCGTATTTGGAGTGTTTTTCAAGGATGGTGTTGGCCTGGGAAAGTTTACTCTGCTGCCTGTCGTTAATCTTGATCAATCGGGTCAACTGCTTATACATTTTTTCATAGTGTTTCAGGAGTGTTGCATACTCATCCTTCCACATGGTCCCTTGGGGTGAGTCCAAGCTCATGATTTTTTCCCCATGACGAATGATTTTCTCCTCAAGACCAAACAAGTCGTCAAACTCCATGGTTCTCCTTCATGATGCCTCCATTCAATGTTCATTCATGGAAAGAAACGTATAAAAAGAAAAGCCCGCTTATCTTTCATTACCTTTAGATGTAATTGAAACTGATCATTATTTTCGCTTACTGCGTTAGGTATCAACGGGAATGGCGATTAATCTCACCTATAAAATACATGAGAAGATATAAAATTGAAACATTTTTATTTTCATTGATTTTTTCTGATATGAAGATTATTCTTTAAAGCCACTGTTGATTATTCTTTACTATACACACAGTGCCGCCCAAAGACAAGCCCAGTCTTATTCTTTAATCATCTGGAATCACACGCGAACATACCGGCAGCCTTTTATGGCATGATCCCTGCTATCCTGTATCCAAGGGCCATTACACCCTGTTGAACTCATAAAAAGATTAAAGATGGTTCACGGCATCAAGACATTATCGAGGAATCGCTATGAATATTTATTACCCATTCTTTATTGCCTTCACTCTGGTTGTCTCCCTTTCGCAACCCATGGGGTCCTTTGCCATGGAAACCCCTGGGCGTGGTTCAGGCCTTTCTCTGCTTATCAAGGAAGCCTTTGAAAAAAACCAGGACATAAAGGCCATGGAGTCGGCCATTGACAGCCTCAGGTCAAAGGCCTCTTTTGAAGGTGCCTTGACCGATCCCCAGATTGGATTTTCCCTGTCAAACGTCCCCATTGATTCGTTAAGTTTCCGGGATGAAGCCATGACTCAGAAGCAGATATTTGTGGGCCAGAAATTTCCCTGGCCGGGAAAACGGGCACTGAAATCTCAATCGGTTGACTTTGATGCGAAAAAGCTCGAACATCAACTCCGATCCAAAAAACTATCCATGATCCGAACCCTTACCGAAAACTACTATGATCTCGGTTTTATTGGACAAAGCCTTGTCCTGAACCGAAACATCTACGAGCTGGTCCAAAAACTGATCCAGGTGGCAGAAACCCGATACACCTCGGGAAAAGGAAACCGCCAGGACATCCTGATGGCCCGCATGGAGCTGGACAAGCGTGAGGATGAACGGATTATGCTTGAAAACGCATACCGTCAGATCGAAGACCGCATCAACGGCCTCTTGAACCGGAGCAATTACTTACCGGTGGCCCATAATGATACACCCGGTGTTTCAGAGAGTCTGCCACACATCCCGGATCTTGTGGAGCAGGCCCTTGAAAACAACCCGGAACTTGCCGTATTAAAGCTGGATATTGAAAAAAACAAAGCCCAGCGGATGCTTGCCCAGAAGGACTATTATCCGGATGTGGATATGAGGCTCACCTACGGCCAGAGGGACGATGATCCCATGGGCAAAACCCGAACGGATTTCGTGTCCTTGTCCGCAGGCCTGTCCATTCCCTTGTGGAAGCATAGCAGGCAGGATAAAAATCTGGCGGCCCAGGAATCGGCTGTGCAATCCGCAACACTAAAGCTTCGGAACCTCCAGAGCCGAATCCCCCACGATGTGGATCGTCTGGCCACCGATATCCGGGAAACAATTAGGCGGTACACCCTTTACACAAACAAACTGATACCCACAGCAAAGGACATTGCCCGTTCTGCTCAATCAGATTATGAGGTGGGGAAAAGCGAATTCAGCACCCTGATTTCTTCCCAAATCAAAGCATTGACCCTGGAGCTTGAGGCAACAAATTTCCTTTTTCTCATTAAAAAAAAGCGGGCGGAGCTCAATGAGCTTGTGGGCCTGCCGTTAACCCCCAACACCTTGACGAGGACCATGCCATGACAAACCTCAACCCTAAGCAAGGATTCCCGGCCCGGGTCGTACTCGTAACGGCTCTGATCACCTCTGCCCTGTGTTTCGCTTTTTTTTACATCACCATGTCCGGAAGCAGGGGCGTTCAGGAAACGGAAACCAATCATGACCATGGGGCAGAAACCCTTTACACCTGCAGCATGCATCCCTTTGTCATCCAGAAAGAACCGGGAAACTGCCCCATTTGCGGCATGACCCTGGTCCCCAAGACAAAGGACGCACCCACCGAGGCAACAGGTGAGCGAAAAATAGCGTACTGGAAAGCTCCCATGAACCCCCGGGAAATCTACAAACAGCCCGGAAAAAGTGCCATGGGCATGGATCTTGTCCCTGTTTACGAGGATGAACTCAAAGGGGGTGTTGATATCCGCATTGATCCCGTGACCCAGCAATCCATGGGTATCCGCGTGGAAGTCGCCCAAAGCGGCCCCCTGGTCCATACCATACGAACATACGGCCATGTGACCGTTGACGAAACGCGCACCGCCCAGATCAATCCCAGGTTCAGCGGCTGGGTTGAAAAACTGATGGCCAACGTCACGGGCCAGAGCGTATCCAAGGGCCAGGCCCTGTTCACCGTCTATTCCCCCGAGCTGATTTCAGCCCAGGAAGAATACCTGAACGTGTACCGGAGTCATAACTCCGGGTCCATGCTTTCCGCCATCCGTCAACGACTCCTGAATTATGACATTCCCCTCAATGAAATCAGGGATATGGAAAAACGCAATTCCCCCAAGACAAGCTTGACCATCTACTCGCCCCTTGACGGTATTGTCATGGACAAACCCCTTGTGGAAGGGAGTTACTTCAATGCGGGCACCAAGGTTTACAGCATTTCCGATCTGTCCAACATCTGGGTGGAAGCCCACATCTATGAATACGAGCTTGATCTGGTCAAACTGGGGCAAGACGCCGAAATCACCCTGCCTTACCATCCCGGTAAAATTTTTAGGGGAAAAGTGACCTATATCTATCCTTATCTTCAACAAAAAACCCGGGATGTGGTGGTCCGCCTTGAATTCGAAAATGCCGACCAGATGTTAAAGCCCGACATGTTCACGGATGTGAGCATTCGCACACAGAAAGGTGAGACCGGAACCATCATTCCCGAGGAAGCGGTCCTGCGCTCGGGCGAGACGAACCTGGTCTTCGTTGACAGGGGTAATGGTAAATTCAGTCCAAGACGCGTCGTGCCAGGAGTTGCCATGGACCATGGCACCATTCACATTATCAGCGGCATTGTCCCCGGAGACCGGGTGGTGGTATCCGGACAGTTCCTTCTGGATTCGGAATCCAAACTCAAGGAATCCCTCCGGAAAATGACCGAACCTGAGAAAATGCCGGAGCCTGTGAAAACAGAACCCGAAGCCGATGATTTTTTCAAGGATATGAATTAAAAGGACAAAACTATGATAGAACATATCATTGAATGGTCAGTGAAAAACAGATTCCTGGTCATCGTGGCCATGGTGTTCATCGTGGCGGGCGGTCTTATCGCCATGAAAAACATGCCCCTGGATGCCATCCCGGATCTGTCCGATGTCCAGGTGATCATCTCCGCCGATTATCCGGGTCAGGCCCCCCAGGTTGTGGAGGATCAGGTCACCTACCCTCTGACCACAGCCATGCTCAGCGTACCCTATGCCAAGGTGGTTCGTGGATACTCCTTTTTCGGCCTGTCCTTTGTGTACATCATTTTTGAAGACGGCACGGATCTTTACTGGGCACGGTCCAGGGTTCTTGAATATCTGAACGGGGTCTCACAGCGGCTGCCCCAGGGCGTCACACCAAGTTTGGGACCCGATGCCACCGGTGTGGGCTGGGTTTATGAATATGTTCTGAAAGACTCGTCGGGCAAGCATGATCTTCAGCAGCTGCGAAGCATCCAGGACTGGTACCTTCGCTATGAACTGACAGCCGTGCCCGGTGTGTCCGAAGTAGCCAGCATCGGTGGCTTTGTCAAACAGTACCAGGTGGAGGTGGACCCCAACCGCCTCTGGGCCTATAATCTATCCATTCCCAAAGTCAAAGAGGCCATCAAACGGTCCAACAACGATGTGGGCGGCAAGCTGGTGGAAATGGCCGAAACCGAATTCATGGTCCGGGGCCTGGGTTATATAAAATCCATTCATGACCTTGAAAATATTGCCCTGGGAGTCGATAAAGCAGGAACGCCCATCTTACTGAAAAATGTAGCATCCATCCATACAGGCCCCGAGCTTCGGAGGGGCATCCTGGAATGGAACGGGGAAGGGGAAATTGTCGGCGGCATCGTCCTGATGCGATTCGGGGAAAATGCCCTTAAAACCATTGACCGGGTCAAAACAAAATTAAAGGACCTTGAAAAAGGGCTTCCAGATGGCGTGACCATTGAGATGGGCTACGATCGTTCGGACCTGATCCACAGGGCCGTCTCCACCCTTTCGAGCAAACTCGTGGAAGAAATGACTGTGGTGGCCCTGATCTGCGTTCTTTTCCTGCTCCATTTCAGGTCGGCCTTTGTGGCGATTTTCACCTTGCCCGTGGGTATCCTGATCTCGCTGATCATCATGTATGCCATGAATATCAACGCCAATATCATGAGTCTGGGTGGCATTGCCATTGCCATCGGGGTCATGGTGGACGCCTCGGTGGTGCTGGTTGAAAACGCCCACAAACACATCAAGAACAACCCCGATAAGCTGAATCATACGGACCTGATTATCAAGGCGTCCAAGGAAGTGGGGCCCGCCCTGTTTTACAGCTTGTTGATCATCACCGTGTCCTTTCTGCCCGTATTCACCCTCCAAGAACAGTCCGGCCGTCTGTTCAAGCCCCTGGCCTTTACCAAGACCTTTGCCATGGCCGCGTCTTCTGTGCTGGCCATCACCGTGATCCCGGTTTTGATGACCTTTTTTATCCGGGAAGAAGGCCTTGGACAGTTGCCGGGCCAAAAAGCAAAAAAGCGGTACCTGTTTTTATTTTCAACACTGCCGGTGGCTCTGGTGCTGATGTTAGGTTTTCTTGGAGTGGCCCTGCCCGACTGGAGCCTGATCCTTGCCCTTGTGGTAGCCATCATGATTTTTTCATTGATGCTGCACCAGAAAATCCTGGACGAATCTGCCAACCCCATCAGCCGGTTTTTTATCCGTATCTACACCCCGGTGATCCATCTGGTCTTACGTTTTCGAAAAACCACCGTGGCCGTTGCCCTGGCCCTCATGGTCCTGAGCCTTTTCCCCCTGTCAAAACTGGGCAGTGAGTTCATGCCTCCCTTGAACGAAGGGGATCTTTTGTATATGCCCACCACCCTGCCTGGGATTTCCATCACCAAGGCACGGGAACTATTGCAGCAGACCGACAAAATCATCCAGAGCTTTCCCGAAGTCCACCATACCCTGGGAAAAATAGGACGGGCCGAAACACCCACGGACCCCGCGCCCCTTTCCATGATCGAGACCACCATCATGCTCCGTCCCCAGGTGGAGTATGAAATGATTCCGGTTAAACGGTTTTTTCCCAGCTGGCCGGACTGGCTCAAAGCGCCCCTTTCTCTTGTTTTCCCCGAGATGAAAAAAGGTCGGATTGTTCATGAATGGCGAAAAAAAGCCATTCCCCGATTTTTTGAAACCTGGCCCGGTTTTCTTAAAAAACCCCTGTCCCTCGTGCTTCCCCTTGAGCGGCACATCACCATAGGCGAACTGATTGATGATCTGAACAGCGCCATCATGTTTCCCGGTGTCACCAATGCCTGGACCATGCCCATCAAGACCCGCATCGACATGCTGGCCACCGGCATCAAAACCCCGGTGGGCATCAAAATCATGGGACCTGATCTTGATGTGCTCACCCGCCTGGGTGAAAAAGTCGAGGCTGAAATCAAGGCTGTGCCCGGAACCCTTTCCGCCTTTTCCGAACGGATCACCGGCGGCAATTATCTGGATTTCACCATCCAAAGGGAGGCCATTGCCCGATATGGCCTGACCATTGCCGATGTGGAAGAGGTGATCATGACCGCCATTGGAGGGACCAATGTGACCTACACCGTGGAAGGCCTGGAACGTTATCCGGTGAGCCTCCGCTACAACCGGGAACTCAGGGACAATCTCGATGCCCTGAAACGGGTCCTGGTCTTAAGCCCCACAGGAGCCCAGATTCCCCTGGCCCAACTGGCGGATCTGTCCATCCACAAAGGGCCTGCCGGAATCAAAAGTGAAAACGCCAGGAGAACAGCCTGGGTCTATGTGGATATCAAAGGCGTGGACCTGGGGTCCTATGTGCACAAGGCCAAAGTCCTGATCGATCAAAAAGTTCCCTTGCCCCCCGGCTATTCCATGGTCTGGTCCGGCCAGTTCGAATACATGGAAAAAGCCAGAAAAACCCTGAACCTGATCGTTCCGGCCACCCTGGTGATTATTTTTATCCTTTTATACCTTCACTTTCAAAACATCACCGAGGCCGTCATTGTCATGGCCAGCCTGCCCTTTGCCCTGGTGGGGGGAATCTGGCTGATCTATCTTTTGGATTACCATATATCCGTGGCCGTGGTGGTGGGGTTCATCGCCCTGGCCGGCCTGGCATCGGAAACCGGCGTGGTCATGCTGGTTTATCTGGACGATGTCTTTGACCGGAAAAAAGCCGAAGGCACCATGACAAACGATAAGGACCTGCACCAGGGCATCATGGAAGGAGCCGTGGATCGGGTCCGGCCCAAACTGATGACCGTTTCAACCACCCTCATCGGTCTTCTGCCCGTCATGTGGGGAAGCGAAACAGGTTCGGAAATCATGAAACGGATTGCAGCACCCATGGTGGGGGGACTGATTTCCTCCACCATTTTAACACTGGTCATTATCCCGGCCATTTACTTTATCGTGAAGCACCGGGAAATTCATAAACCACTATAAATATTGACGTTAAAGGAGAACACCATGAACAAAATAACACATAAACTCGCAATCCTGATTGCAACCCTCTTTCTTTTCGCAGCCCAGGCCCCGGCCATGGATATGAGCCATGATGGAGACGCCATTCACACCGGAAAGGTTGATGGCTACACCATGGACTACCGCATGATGGACATGCGTGAAAACATGAAAAAAATGGGGCATATGGAAGGCATGGACATGAAAGCCACCCATCACTTGATGGTCACGGTCAAGGGCCCCAATGGACCCGTGAAGGGCCAGGCCGGTTATATGGTCACCGGCCCGGATGGAAAGACCCAGAAAGCCATGTGTATGGCCATGGGAGATGGGTTCGGTGCCGACATCAGCATGATGAATCCAGGGACGTATACCATTAAAACCAAAGTCACTGCCGATGGGAAAAACCTCACGGACGAATTCACCTACGACCTTAAATAAATTAAAAGGGAGCGTCCGGGAATGTTCCGAGACGCTCCCTTCCTCATTCCATGGCCTTGCCCTTGCTTCAAACAGTGATTATATTCTAAGATTAGTTGAGACACAAAGGGCTTAGGGCAGCATATCCGAAAGCCGATGAGATTCGTTTTTTCAAACAAGGAGGCTCCCATGGAATTATTCCAAAAAACATGCATTCCCTGCCAGGGCGGTGTCAAGCCCTTTTCCCCTGAACAGGCCCAGGCCATGAAGAAGCAGGTTCACCCGGACTGGGACCTGAAAGACGACAGCACGCACCTGACGCGCAACTTCCGCTTTAAAAACTTCAAGGACGCCATGGCCCTTGCCATAAAAATCGGGGACATAGCCGAGGCGGAAAACCACCACCCGGATCTTCACATCAGCTGGGGACGATTGGGTATTGAGATCACCACCCACAAAATCAAGGGTCTGGTGGAAAGCGATTTTATCTTTGCCGCCAAAGTCGATAATGCCTTTGATGAATTTTCCGTACACGGAGGCACAAAGAGTACGGAGAAGGTCTAAAAACAGTTTAATGTATACCACCCGCTCCCGGTGAGCTACGCGAACGGGTTGGGCCAATGATTACGTTGGCAATCAGACCTTCCGGTCCTCAAATTTTTCATCAAAGGCACAGGCGATGATATTCGCTACCTTTTTTGGCTCTGGGATGTAATCCATGTTAATCACAAGATCAAATTCATAGGGAACCGCGTCTTTTTTATTATACATAGTCTTGAAAAATTCCCGCTGTTCCTTGTCAATTATGGCCATACGTTTTTCCGCTTCAGCCTCGCTCACCTCCATGATACCGGCCAGACGTTTGATTCGGTAAGCCGGGCTTCCGATCAGACGCACTGCCATGACATTTTCCCTGGGAAGCACCAGATGCGTGCCCCGTCCAACAAAGATGGTGGGTTCAAGGTTAGCCAACGCGATTACGGATTTGGCAAGCTGCCGAGCGTAATCACTTTTGATAAAAGATTTTTCCGCAAAAAGAAGGGCTGAAAATTCCTTCATTTTTCCAGGATACCGTTCATCAAAAATATTGACTGTTTTTTCGGACAGCTGCCCGTCAGCAGCCATATGCTCCAAAATCTGTCGATCCACCACTTTGTAGTCGATCATATTCGAAAGGTGGTCGGCGACCTCAAGGGCACCCACTCCGATTTTTCTCGAAATACACACAGTGGGAACCATGATCTTCGCTATTTTTTGTCTCTTGTGCTCTTCCTGTGCACTGCACCATTTCTGGAATTGGGCATTGAGCCAGTCCGAGGGTTTCACCCGTTTCTTTCTGTAATCACCCGGTTTATAATCGGATAAATCTATATGGTGAGTCATGGTGGCCTCCTTTTAAACCCACTATGCTATTGGGTTTTTGTTATAGGGATACGGCTGCCCGGTCCATTTTGGGCCGTTGCATGATGGCGTTTTCTCTTTATAAAAGCAAAAGATATGCCATGGCCCCATGGCCCACGTGAAGAAAACCGAGAAACACCTGTGCATTGCCCCACGACACTGTTTTGGAGCACGAACGCCGTCGCAAAACCTAAGGAATTGTTCTTAAGAGTTGGATTTTAAATCAAAGGGGAACCCGGGTATGTCAGGCTTTTTTACATCATGTAAATCAGGCCTTGCTCCCGGAATATGAAGACTGGGAATGGGTTTACAAGGGTTGACTCTCGCAAAACCGCAAAGATAGGAATAGATGGTGATCATCACGACAGAAAGATTCTTGAGGATCCTGACAGATTTATTTGAGGAAATAAGATAAATTTTGACGATGGGCTCTGAAGCATCGAATGTTGAGAATGTTATGAAACGCGTCTTCTAATTTCCAGCAAGAGCAACTAAATTTTACAAGGCAGTCTCACAGAGCCCTTAGTGCCGGCCATTTTATTCAGTTCTTGATCAGTTCAAACTGTGTTTTTTCTTCGAGGAACCCGATCAGGGTATCCAGCTGGTTTCGGGAAAGGGGGCCGAAACGTCCCCGGTGGCATCTGATTTCAACTGAACTGTGAGGATCAGGCAAATCACCGCTGTCATCAAGGATTGAAATAAAGGGCATGACACTGATCACCTGAAAGTTGTCGCTGATCTGTATAAAGCTTTCACCCAAAATCGCGGGTGTACCTGCATGCTGGATATAATTGAAGGCAATTCCGCTTCTGCTGATGTTGATAATGTGGCCCATCCGCTCGAAACCCGGTCCAATGGCCGCATAGGCAGGGCCCAATACTTTGAATCGTTCAAAGAAACGTCGATCAAGCCTGTTTTCTGTTAACATCACCATTTTCTCCCCATGAACGCCCGTAAAACCCTTTGGCCGGAAAGCCCAGATACCGCCAAACACTCTCATGAGATTGAAGGATGCCGTATTTTTCGGATATACTGTTCTCCGGTTAGTTTCACATTACCGGTAATATCATAACCATATGAAAGAATCTACCCCACCTTAAATCATGGTAACAGTCCCATATTTCAAAACAAGAATCAATAAAAAAAACGATTAAGTTATTCTTGCTGATACGAAATACATGACGTATCCGTCTCAGCATAAACCATTAAACATTGGATTATGATCGTTGCCAATCCCCTTCATTACGTCTATAATCCGCTTTTTATTGTCAAACAAGAGGAAAAACAATGACTCTTTTCAATATCATGGCCATTGCCGTTGCCCTTGCCATGGATGCCTTTGCCGTGTCCATTGCCTCCGGTATCATTTTAAAAAAGGTCAGCTTGCGTCAGACCCTCCGGCTATCCTGGCACTTTGGCCTATTCCAGGCCCTGATGCCTGTTCTGGGATGGAGCCTGGGGGTTCATGTGATCTCCTACATCGAAAAATATGATCATTGGATCGCCTTTGGGCTGCTTTTGATGGTGGGAGGAAAAATGCTGGTAGAAGCTTTTGCTGAAAAGGATGATGATGCCCCACCCCCTAAGGACCCGACAAAATCAATCAAACTGATTGTTCTTTCCGTGGCCACCAGCATCGATGCCCTGGCCATTGGCTTCACCCTGTCTGTTTTGAATGTGTCCATTGTTTATCCGGCCCTGGTCATCGGTATTGTGGCGGCCCTGTTCACCGCCGTGGGCATAAATATGGGGGCCAGACTGGGCAACATGACCCGGCTCAGCCGTTACACCGAAATCCTGGGCGGACTGGTCCTGATCGTCATCGGCATCAATATCCTCCATGGGCATGGGGTTTTTTCTTTATAATGTCACAGAATAAGCGGGACCATTAATCCCCGTTATCGCGGTTTGACCTCCTTGACGGTGAGGGTCACCGACACATCCGGCCATTGTTTTTCACGAAGTTGCACCGTGGGCGGGGCCACGATTTTGCAGAACAAGGTGGTGGTTTCCCGGATGGTGCTGAGGTAGACCGGTGTGGTGGTCACATGTTGGCTTGTCTGACCGTTTTCTGCCGATGGCAGGGACACGGCTATTTTTTCCGGCACGGTTTTGACCGAAACCAGTTCAAACCCATCGGGCAGTTTGCCCACGAGCTGGGGGTTGATACCAACCTCTTTCATGATGAGCTTGGCCATGGTGATATCAACCGAGGACGGTTCCACGTCGATGAGCCGGAGTCCTTTGGGCAGCTGGATATTGTCTTCGTTGATGGGAAATGTCTGCTTGCCCTCCTCGGATTTGGATAGGTCGAGCTTGACACTCAGGGAGGCGGGGTTCAAGGCGTCCAGGTCGGACTTGGAACCCGTAAGATGGGCCCTTATCTCCTTGGGTTTTTCTCCGATCATGACCACGTCCTGGGCCGTGGCAGTGTATTCGATGGGCACTGAAATAATTTTTTCCAAGATTTCACTTTGGGAATAAATCATCGTCAACCAGAAAATCAGGGCGACCAGAAGGGAACCCACGCCATCCCTGATGATTTTCCGCCCCATATGCACAGGCTGAATATCCAGATGGGAGGTTCCGTCGTCATTGCAGTGAGAACAAATGGCATCGAAAATCATCTGTTCACCGGCCATGGTACTGATTCCACCGTTAAAGAACACCGAGACAACCCCACGCTCCTCCGAAGCGACAATGACCAGGGCATCGCACCGTTCACTCAAACCCATGGCAGCCTGATGTCGAGTGCCGAAATCCTCCGAAAGTTTTCCGCTTCTTGAAATCGGCAGGCGGACACCAAAAGAGGAAAGCTTTCCTTGATTGACAATCAAAGCGCCGTCATGGCCAGGAGAGTTGGGGTCAAAGATACTCAAAATCAATGAATGGCTTGGGATGGCGTCGATGGGAAGGCCACCGGTCAACCAGGGTGTCACCGGTTCATTGCCGGGGATGACAATAATCGCCCCGATCCGCTTGGATGCCATTTCCCAAATACTCCCGGCAATGAGCTTGGAAAATTCTTCATCATAGGCCAGGCCTTTGTTCCGCCTCATGGTGGCAGTTTTCTCCAAGATTTTTCGGAGTTCTGGCTGAAAAATCACCACCAGGCTGATGACGGCAACATGGCTGAGATTTTGGTAAATCCATTCAATGCCTTTCAAATCCATAAAACTTGAAAGGATAAACACAATGGCCGCAATTAGAATCCCGGACACGATCTTCCAGGTTCCCAGGCGGATCAGAGTCCTGTACAAAAAGAAAAGCGCTCCGGCGATGAGCACAATGTCAAGAATGGTTCGCCATGTCATCAATAGCCTAAACATACAGTGGCCTCGTGAATTAAACTGGGAATTGCCATGACACAGAATAAAAAATACGTGAATTAAATGTATCACATCGTGATTTGTTTGATCAATCCCTTGATCAAACAAACCTGAAAAGAAAAGCCGGGGACTCCGCCCTGGAAAACACAGGTTTTCTAAAAAAAAGGACATAAAAGTCTTATGGGACCTATGGGACCCATGGGACTTATATGTCCTATTATCTTCCAGTGTTTAAGAAAAAATAAGGACGGGTCAAGGACCCGCCCTTATCAAGAGATCATGTCATGGAATTGCCGGGATCAATAATCCCCGTTACGTTGGAACCCGTAGTTTTCGAATACCTTTTCAACCAGATTACCTTCCTTGGCCTCCTTCGTGGCCGTTGCCATATCCGACAATAGATCGGCCAAGGTGGACCACAAAGGAGCAGGTTCAGAGACGAGATCATCCATCAAAAAGGTGTGAGCATCTCTCATGATGTTTTCAGCCCCGTCATCACTGCTCATGGCTTCCAGAAGATAGGGTATCATACCGTTGGAGATCCCGCAGGGATTTTCCAGGGCAAGCATATCCTTGTTCACAAGCATATCCCCGTTCACAACCATAAAGGCCCAATAATTGGCTCCGGTATCGTCCTTGACCAGATCATGAATGGCCGGAACCCTGACCTTCAGAATAGTGTATAGGTCTGCGAATCCAGCGTCTCCTTGAACCACCCATTGGCCCAGTTCGCTGTCATAGCGGGTAAACATCTTGCCGAGCGTGTACAAGAGACCTGCAACCTGATCTTGGGAATACAGAGAATCCCTTGCAAAAATAGCATCCTGCATATCTATAATTGACTCTACGATGCAATAGGGATTTTCAACGTAAGGCACTCCATCATAGGTTACCGGGCCAGGGTAGAGAAGATCTTCCAGGGTGTCCACATCCTTGTCAAAATCAGCCCAGGCAACCGGGGTGAGATTTTCCTGTTCATCCACGTAGTTGGCCAAGCCATAGCCCTCATGGAAGGTGCCATCCTCAAAGCTGTTATGCCCTATCAGCCGGTCCAGACCGATGTCAAGAATGATATCCTCATCACGCACATCGGAATAATCCGTATAAAAACCAAATTCGTCGGCACCTGTTCCCTGGGCGAACATCCAGTCAGGAAATGGAATTTTCTTTGTGGCGTCCGCTGCCCGATTGATTTTCGTCATCTGCCCTTCAGTGTATTTAACGGCTCCCACAATCTGCTCCAGAGCACTATACAGATCATTGCTATCGTTGGTATCACTCATCAGCACCTTGAGAAGGTTGGTCACCGTATGGTTTTCAGCCAACACCGGAAGTATCCCGTCCATTCTCTTTCCATCAGCCACCGGTGCGGTGATATCACTGTCAATCAAGACATTGATCAAATCTTTCATCACCGCAGGCTGGTAATGCTGCCACTCGTGATCTGTCCCATCCCACCTCTGTGCTTCTTCTGTGTCAAAACCGACGCTGGGTTGCAAATAGGGCTCACCAAACCAATCTTCGCTACTGGGTGCCGTCTGCACTCGAACTTTCCAGGTTTCTTTGGGGAAGGTTCCGTCTGTGTTTTTACTGTAATAAATCAGTGGCTTCATCAGGGGAGCCAAATTATTCACATTTCCGAGAATTCCGTTCTTCAGTGAGTTACGATCATAATCCGAATAATTGACCCGGTTTTTTTCAATGGCCTGGAGCAAAGAAACAAAGGCTGGCGCGACAGCGCTTCGGTCCTGCCAAATGGCATCATCCACTTGGAAATCACGGGAACCCAGCTCCACATCCACAATGCCGTTACCCCGGTCCATTCCCGGGCTGAGGGGGAAGGCCAACCGGTACAGCGCCGGCAGGTTCTTGCCGATGATGGCCGGATTGGCATTACCCCGGCCCAGGGTCGAATTATATACCGTATTGGTCGTCACAGCCAATGAGGCTGGAAATACCATATCGGCGATCAACTCCACCCGATAATCACCGGGGATATCCGAAGTCCCGTTCGTTCCTTTTTTTGCCCAGACATGATTGCCATTAAAAATTCGCAAGTTTGCCAGCCCGGACCATCCATGGGCCTCCATAACCATAAACACGGAGCCATACCCCAAGCCCAGGCCCAAGACATTCACAGACAGACTCTGGGGGATAACCAGCACCATTTTTTTCTCCATGTACACCCATTGATAATTCCTGAAAAAAGCCTCTTCAGGACTGGAACAGGCCCTCATATGCGTTTCATCGTCCTCGGGGATCAATTCATTATAGGTCAGGGACCGTGCAGAATCACCGTCATTCAGTGCACGGGTTTCCAAATTGCCGCTGCTGTTGTCCACCGTACGGATCTGATTGCTTCGACGGTACATGTAATAATCCGAATGCCAGGTGGATTTATATCGATTGAAACGCTGCCTCAGGTTGTTGTAATCACCAAGAACAGATGTTTCCGGATCTTCCGCATCTCTCTCATCCGTAGGATAAATGTATTCCCAGACATCGTTGTCCTTGTTGACCAGGGCGTAGACCCTTCCATCGGGACGCAGATACGCGTAAAAGTCTTTCCCGTCTACCGTCACAATGTCTGCATTGGGATTCTCGTAATAATAGGGGCCTTCTCCGCCGAAACAGCTTCTAACGGCCCAGTTAACGGTCCAGGCCGCCAGTTGGGTTTCCCCGAGGCCGGTGGGGTTGTAAGGTTTGTATTGATTTTTTGGGATAATCGCCCCGCCTTGATTTCCACCATCCGGCGTTCCGAAATCCCCGGCGCAGGTCCCGGGCAAGGCACCAAGAATCGGGTAATCCTGGTCAACATCGTACTTGTAGTTGCTCCGGGTGGCTGTGGTAAATGGAACACTGCTTCGGGACAGATACTCGTCATCCCCATCCAAAAGAGAGATATCATAAAGACCCAAAAGGCCCGCGGTCTTCGTGGTGGTCATGCTGATCAATGAATCGTTCAGGCTCATAGCCTCGGTATAATCCCCATGACCGTGCTGAGTAATGGGATTCACAGCTGCAGTCGTTTCTCCCGTATTCCCCCCATCTTCAAACCCGAAATGGGTGGTGGCGCAGGTGAGAAAGACCAGGCTTTCGGCCATTGATGCCGGGAAGGCACCGGAATCAGCCTGGGTCCGGTCCCGCCCCAGAAGGTCGTGTTGCATCATCATGGTCAGAGAGTCTTCCATGCTCAGGGTATCCGGATCATATCCAATACTTTTCAAGGAATTCACAAGCTCCCTGAGAAGATAAACCGGTTCTTCGTCCTGATCATTTTTGATCAGGGAAATGGGCCGGTCTGACCGGGCCAGGAGTTGGGCCAGGTAGGGCATGAATTCACGGACGGTCTGCCCCAGTTCGGAATCGGTGTATGTGGGGTCAGCAGGCAGACTTTTGTAAAGGGGGTTGGCCTCGTAAACCAAACCGCCTTTGGTAAAATGGTCTTCGATATTTTGCAGCAGAACTTTGACTTTTTCACTGTTCAAAGAGTCGGGATCGGGATCGAACATTTTTACGGATTCCCGGATCACACCATAGAGCATTTCCCGTGACTGGACGTTTGACATCATTTTGTTAAGCCAGTTCACAAAGGTGTTCATGCCTTCAACGGCGTTACCCACTCCCAGATTGGTATCCAAAGAAGGATCAATTAAATCCCGGCCCACCGGATTCCCGTCAGTATCTATCCAGAGGGGATAATCTGCCTGGAGCAGGAGCTTACCCAGAAGTGAAGCCAAATCATTGAAATCCCGGTCAAACTTATCATCCAGAATATCATCGATCATGTCCTGCATGTCTGCAAGGATTTCTCCGGCATCTTTTTTTGCCAGAATCCGGTTCACAACCTTGCCTGCAATAGCTGCTATGGCCTGGTCTCCCGGGTTATGATCCCCTTCCCAGAGTTTGTCCAGAAAGGCGTAAAAATCATCGGCGTAAACATCAGAACTCTTGCTGTAAAAGGCCCCGATATCCGGGGGGCTTTCTATAAAAGACGGGTCCTCATTTCGTATGAGCCCAAGAATACTCGCTGTTTCTACGGATAAAAGATGGGCTGCGGGCTGGCTATCAGCACGGAGAATTCCGGCCGTTACATTGGAAAAGGTCACAAACTCATCGGTGTAACGATCCACCGTACATTCCAAAGGCGGGTTGGTTTTCTTGGCATCAATGCTGTCCCAAATTTCCTCAAGAGCGCCACGACCATCGAATATCTCAAGAAGCTTAAATTCCGGATAGGGATCATCAGGATTCTGTGTCTGATTTTTCTGAAATGCGTCACCATTGTCTGTTGAATCATCACTCATCATTCCACAGGCGCTTAAAAATAAGCCAAGCCCCATAGCCATTACCCATACGAATAAACGTTTTTTCATTCTCAAACTCCAGCTCGTCAATGAATCTTACGTTACCATTTAATATTTCGGGACATCCGGGGCGCCAGACTTCATACGCAGGTACTTTGCAAGCAAAAACAACAGAGATCATCTAAAAAATCAAGAAGGCCCCCACCCAATACAATCTAACTATTATATTGAAATAAATGGCATTAAAGCGACTGTCAAGAATCTTTCAACAACGCCCCCCACTTTATTTTACACGTGCAAAACTCACAACGTTATCTTGGGTGTACATTGTTCATTGATTTCAACAACTAAGAAAGGCATGACATGGGTTTACCATCAAAAAAACAATTTGGATATCTGACAGCATTTTGGGGCCATGGGGACCGTGGATAACATGTACGTCCCTTTCACAGACAACAGGAAGAATTTTTCTCACAGAGGCACAAAGATCACAAAGAAAAACTTTCATTACCAAGCTTTTAGCTCTTCTCCGTGATCTCTGTGCCTCTGTGAGAGACGAGGCTTTTTGGTTGTGGCTTTGCCACGCTGTGTCTTTTTGAGAGATCTATTTTTTTGGTTGCGGCTACACAACGCGAAGTACTTCAAAAACAAAGGGCGGGTTATTACCCGCCCTTTCGATATAAATATTGGGCAGGATTCGCTTGCCCATCACAATTTCTTTTTTACGACGCCATCAATAATCCCCGTTGCGCTGGAACCCATAGGACTCGAAAACCTTTTCAACCAGCTCCCCTTCATTGGAGTTATCCACGGCCTGGGCCATGTCTGCCAGAAGATCAGCCAGAGTGGTCCACAATGGGGCGGGTTTGGACACGATGTCATCCATCAAAAAGGTGTGGAAATCGGTCATGATCTTTTCTGCCCCATCGTCGCTGCTCATGGCACTCAGAAGGTAGGGCATCATTCCATTGGAGGATTCGCACGCGTTTATCTGGGCAAGCATGTCCTTGTTCACTTTCATAAAGGACCAATAATTGGCTCCGGTCTCGTCCTTGACCATATCGTGGATAACCGGGACCCTCTGCTTTAAAATGGAGTATAGATCATTAAAACCGGCTTCCCCTTGGACCACCCACCGACTCTGGTCATGATCAAAACGGGTAAAGACCTTTCCCAGGGTATACAAGAGACCTGCCACCTGATCCTGTGAATACTGATAATCCCTTGCAAAGATGGCATCCTGCATATCGATGAAGGACTCCACGATGCTGTATTCACTGTCAGGATGCAGTAAATCCTCCATGGCATCCACATCCTTGTCAAAATCAGCCCAGCTTAATGCTTCCTGGTCATCCACATAGTAGGCAAGGCCATAGCCCTCATGTTCCACACCATCATCAAAAGAATTATGGCCCACAAGCCGGTCCAGACCGATGTCAAGAATGATATCCTCGGGGCGCACACCTGTAAACTCCGTATAAAAACCGAATTCGTCGGCACCCGTTCCCTGGGCGAACATCCAGTCGGGGAAGGAAAGTTTCTTGGCTGAATCCATCGGGCGGTTGATTGCTGTCAACTGGCCTTCGGTGTATTTTACGGCCCCGGTGATCTGCTCCAAAGCACTGTACAGCTCATTGGTATCGTTGATATCGCTCATCAAAATTTTAAAAAGATTGGTCACAGCCCTGTTTTCCGCCATGACAGGCAGAATCCCGTCCATGCGTTTTCCCTGGGTCACCGATGCCATGATATCACTGTCAATCAAGACATTGATAAAGTTTTTCATCACAGCAGGCTGGTAATAGGTCCATTCATCATCGGTTCCATCCCACCTCTGGTTGCCCGAAAAGCCTATGCTGGGTCTCAGATAGGGTTCTCCAGCCCAATCTTCACTGTTGGGTGCGGACTGAACGCGAACTTTCCAGACATCATATGGCGGAATGTTCCCCTCACCGTTTTTTGCATAAAACATCAAAGGCTTTATCAGGGGAACCAGGTTGTTCAAGTTACCATGAATGCCGCTTTGCAGGGAGGACGGGTCAAAATCCGGATAGAGTACCCGGTGTTTATCAATGGCGTAGAGCAATGAGACAAAGGCCGGTGCAACGGCATTTCGTCGCTGCCATATCTCATCCCCCACCTCAAATTCCCGGGATCCCAGTTCAACATCGATCACACCATTGCCCCGGTCCATCTCAGGACTGATAGGAAAGGCCAGCCGATAGAGTGCCGGAAGATTTTTTCCAACAATGGCCGGCGTGGAATGTCCCCTGCCCAATGTTCCATTGTAAACAGAGCCTGTGTTTACGGCAACGGATGTAATGGCTGTCATGTCGGCTTTCAACTCAACCCGGTAATCACCCGGGATATCCGAGATTCCATCGGTTTTTTGTTTGGCCCACACATGGTTTTCTTCTAAAATCCTCATATTTGCAAGTCCAGACCAGCCATTGGCTTCCAGGACCATGAACACATGGCCATAGCCAAGCCCCATGAGGCTCAAACTCTGGGGAATGATCAAGACCATTTTCTTTTCCATGTAAACCCACTGATAGTTTCTGAAAAATGCTTCTTCAGGACTTGCGCAGGCTCGCACATGGGTCCGGTCATCTTCGGGAATCAGTTCATGATAGGTAAGCCTTTGTGCCGCGTCTCCGTCTCTCAATGCCACGGTTGTAAAATTTCCGCTGCTGTTGTCCACCGTCCGGATCAGATTATTCCTCCGGTACATGTAATAATCCGAATGCCAGGTTGATTTAAACCGGTTCAAACGCTGGCGTTGGCCGTTATAATCGGCAAGAGCCGCAGTTTCCATATCTTCGGCATCCCTGTCTCCGTCTGTGGGATAAATATATTCCCAGGGATCGGTGGCCATATTGACAAGGGCATAAACACGGCCGTCGGGACGCAAAAATTTAGAATATTCTTTTCCGTTCACCGTAACGGTTTCCGCATTCGGGTCGGCATAGTAATAAGGTCCTTCTCCCCCGAAGCAACTTCGGACCACCCAGTTCACCGTCCATGCCGCCAGCTGGGTTTCGCCAATGCCTGTGGGATTATAGGGCGTGTACATATTTTTCCCAGGACTCACACCGTTGGGATTCCCCCCGTCCGGTGTACCCAGATCTCCGGAACAATTCGTGGGAAGGGCCTTTAAAATAGCGTAGTCCTGATTAAAATCAAATTGATAGTCACTCCGGTTATCCGTGGTGAACGGCACCAGACTCCGGGACATGTACTCCTTGTCATTTGCCATGAATGAAATATCGTAAATCCCGAGAAGCCCCATGGTCTTGTTCGTGGTCATGCTGATCAGTGAATCGTTGAGCGTTAAAGCCTCCAGATATGCTCCGTGGCCGTGCTGGGTGGTGGGATTCGTAACCTGGGTGGTTTCCCCTGTGTGCCCACCGTCAGCAAATCCGAAATTTGTTGTGGCACAGGTTAGAAACATCATACTTTCAAGGAATGATGCCGGGAAAGCTCCGGAATCCTTGTCAGTCCTATCACGCCCAAGAAGGTCGTATTGCATCATCATCGTCAGGGAATCTTCCATGTTCAGGGCATCCGGATCATAGCCGACGCTCTTCAAGGCATGGACCATCTCCCTCAAGAGATACACAGGCTCCTCACCCTCATCATGTTTGACCAGGGAAATGGGCCGGTCCGACCGGGCCAGAAGCTGGGCCAGGTAAGGCATGAATTCACGGACAGTTTGCCCGAGTTCCGTATCGGTGTAAGTGGGATCATCCGGCGCACTCTTGTAAAGGGGGTTGGACTCGTAAACCGATCCGCCTTTTGTAAAATGGTCTTCCAGATTCCGAAGCAGTGCTTTTACTTTTTCGCTGTTCGGGGAGTCGGGATCAGGATCGAACATTTTCACAGACTCACGGATCACACCGTAGAGAAGTTCCCGTGACTGGGCATTGGCCATTAATTTATTGAACCAGTTTACAAAGGTGTTCATGCCTTCAACGGCATTTCCCACGCCCAGGTTGGTATCCAGTGTTGGATCAATGGCATCCCTGCTCACAGGATGTCCTTCAGCATCCACCCAGAGCGGATAGTCTGCCTGGATAAGCAGCTTGCCGAGAAGAGAGGCCAGATCATTGAAATCCCTGTCAAAATCGGCATCCAGGATATCATCAACCAGTTCCTGCATGTCGGCAAGAATATCCGCCGCGGTCTTTTTAGCCAGAATCCGGCTCACCACCTTGCTGGCAATGGCCGCCATGGCCTGATCACCCGGATTCTGATCCCCTTCCCAGAGTTTGTCCAGAAAACTATAAAAGTCATCTGCATAAACATCCGTGCCCTTGGTGTAAAAGGCTCCGACATCCGGAGGGCTGTCCATAAAAGCCGGGCTTTCATCCTGAATGCGCCCGATAATACTCGCCGTTTCCGATGACAACATGCCGGCAACAGGTTGGCTGTCGGCACGAAGAATCCCAGCAGCCACATTGGAGAAGGTCACAAAATCATCGGGATACTTGTCCACGGTGCATTCCAGGCGGGGGTTGGTTTGCTTGGCATCAATGCTGTCCCAGATTTCCTCCAGGGCTCCCCTTCCGTCAAATACTTCAAGGAGTTTGAAGTTTGCGTAGATTTCCGGATCCAGGGTTCCATTACTCTGGAACTCATCAACCTCTTCATCCGTATTTTCCGTCATTGTTCCACATGCAGTCAACATAAGGCCAATACAAAATGCCGTTATCCATATCAATAAATGCTTTTTCATATTCAACTCCACCACTAAATTGAATTTAATTGTTACCATCTTGCGTTGTCAGGGCAAACGGGATGCCAGACATCTTACCAGGGGCTCGATTCAAATTAATACACGATGATCATCGATACATTTCTGAGCATGATTATTTCAAGTATAGTCTGAATATTATTTGAAATAATTAACATCACGGAATCTGTCAAGCTTCTTTCACCAATCGACCAATTTTATTTATCCGAATGTTAAACGCACACCGTTACCAATTGTATACATTGTTTTTAATTTCAGTGATTAAGGCAGATCCGACACATTCTTTATGAGGATCAATGAATGGAACCCCGTCGCAATTTTTTTTCAATGGGTGTCATCTTGTAGGCTTTATGTACCCTTAAATGACAACCATCATTTTCACATCCCTAATACGACTTAACACAACCATATCATAACACTCATTATATCCAAACAATTCAAAGGCATAGTCATGATGCCCTGAGCGAATTAAGGCAGCGGTTAAAAACTCTAAACAGTGTCTATTCAGAAAAGGATTCATGTGCTAATTAACACTCAAATAAAAATTCAAACACCCCATGATACCTCAAATTCCCTTTTATCCCAACTCTGCGACTTGTTGGGCATTGATTTCAGTTCACCGGAAAATCTTGTTAAATCCCTGCCCTTTTCATCAAACGACACAACAGCAGGACTTGAAAATGAATTCCAGACTGTTGTCATGGGTTCCGGTGACCGGGTGGATCTGCCCCGGATGATCAGGAACTCCAACTATTACAGAAACGTCATCAAACGGGCCCAGTCAGGTGACAATGACAGATCACTTCAAGAGAGACTCCGGCAATTTATCGAAAATAATCACAGCCAGATCTGGGAAAACAGCTGGGTTCGCCTGGATATGTCCTGTTTAAGCTCTTATGCAAAACTTGTTTTCAACCAGGATCTTCTGAGCGATAAATCCAAACCCGACTCCCCCCGCCGCAGTGATGCACACACTTTTTTCATCAAAGACGATGACATGAGCCTGCTCCGCATCCCGGTCAGCTATCTTCTGAAACTGTCACTGGCCGACATCATCGGCTCTGAGCCGGACACCCACAGCGTGATCAAAGTGACCGGAGAGAGCCTGATGCATCATTTTTTAAACGATAACTCCTCCCCTGAAATTTTTTCCTTTTACACGGCCCAGCACAGCAAAGGATCAAGCATCGGGGAAGCTGCATCAGGAGAGGCCGTGAAACGGTTTCTCCTCACACAGATTCTCACCCAGTATGCCAACAAAAAATTCGGCCTCAACCAAAGCGGGCAAACCGTTTTCACGTATTCGGCTGCCACCCCGCCCGTACGTCAGAAAATGATCAATGACATCATCCCGGATTCGTTCTACCGGGAATTATTCATGAGCCCCTGCCTTTCGGGCTGGGATAAAGGCGAGGAAAAAAAACAATACATGGGACTCTGCCACCGTGTCCTTTCCCGAAGCCAGATGAATGCGGTATCCAAACTGAAAAATGCGGGCATTATCACCCGGAATCTGGTGGTTTTGCCCAACATGTCCAACATCAGTCTTGCCAATAACGGAACCCATGTGAGCCTGGGCAGCAAAAAACTATCCCGTCTCCTTGAAAATAAAAACTCGGGGTTCACAGCAGAGCATGAAAAATACCTGGGTGATCTGGTGATCAAAATCACCGAACATTTTCTCCCCCTTTTTGTGAACACCTACAGTGCGGCCCCCTACAGGCTTTCTTTCAAGGATTTTCATCCTGAAAAAGTTCTGAGCTTTCTTCCCCATGAACTTGATTTCACACATCTTCGGATGATATGGCGGCGATGGAAAAAAAAGGCCTCATTAAATATCCTGGGCCGGACCCTCACGCCCTTCGGTCCCGAATGGGTGGACCGACTGACCAGCCGCATATTCGGCCTTAAAGGTGATGTGGTCCCCGACTTCAGGCTCATCGACTATTTTGCCTGCCTGATGAGTTCCGATGAAAGTCCGGCTTTGGACGGACGCCCGGGAAATGATACCCGCCTTAAAAAAGACCTGGACGACATGGGTATTTTTGACATGAGAATGCCCATGTACCTTCTGTATCGGATGCGCAAGCACTCGGACATGGGTTTTTCCGGATTTGAAGGTCGCTATTACAGCATGTTCGACAATCCGGGAGAAGACCTCACCCATGCGATCAATCTTCAGATGTTGATCACGGCCTTGTGCTATCAGTACATCCTCACGGGTCAGGTCGATCACCTGGATATCCCCGATGATCCATTCACGGAAAGTGAGAGGCGACAGATCTTTTTTGGGACGGCCATCGGCATACCGACCTTCTACGTCTCCATGGACAGCACAAACCGTTTTCTTTCGAACATTCTCAGCCACACAAAAAAAAGCAGAAAAAGCAATCGGTATCCCCGATATGTCCGGGTTAAAAATCAGGAATATCGCATGGGTCTTCTGTCCATGCTCAAAGAAGATGGAAAAGAGCTGATCCGTGAACTTGGCCTTGAAAAAACCATGGCCGATCTTGAGAATCGCCTGACACATCATGTTGAATCGTCGGTTTCATCAAAGCTCAGCCAGGGAATTATGGGTCACATCTCCCGTAAAAAGAAAAAAACCATCAAAAACCCCATGAAAATTCCGGCCGAAGAATTCAACAGCATGGCCGAAGACTATTACAGAAACGGGTTGAGGACAAAACACATCCAGGAGGCCCTGGGCCAAATGAAACAGGACATTGAGAAAATGGAACTCTGGGTCACTTACCGAGAGCCTGTCTTCAAGGATGTTGTCTGTTCAATCCTTGGCTCGGAAAGCCCGGTGGATTTTCTGAACCGGATCAAAGACCCCATTTTAAATGACAGGGCCTCAGAAAAAGACATCCTTGCCATGGCCAGGCTTTTGATTCTTCAGATTTATTTTGACAAAAAAGCCAAAGACGACTCAACCCAGACCCATTCCGCCCCTTTCCGGGAAAAATCAAAAAGCCACCTGTCATTAAAAACAGTGACAAAAGGATAAGCCCCATGGACCTGTGTTACCCCCACCAATACATTGAACGACGAAGCGGTGAAATCAAAACGGAAAAACTTTTGGGAGACCGGATGGTCCGCATGCTCTACTCCCGTATCCGTGAAAATGCGTCCTTTCTATTCAAATCCTTGACCGGATCATTGGCCTCGGATCTTCTGGCCTGTTTCAACTACGATTTTCCCTTGAATCACCGGCCGGAGAAAATCCAACGCATCATCCGGGACCTGGGTCTGAATATGGATGAAGCCCTTGAGCCCGAAACGATTCGTTCGGTCCGCCAACTTTTTGAAAGAAAAATTACATACTGGACGGCCCGCCCCATGCATCACTCACCCCATCAGGTGGTTTCCCCCTGTGATTCAAGGATGATACCGGGCTCACTGGATCACGGGGCCACCTTTTTCATCAAAGATAAATTCTTCGATGTTCAAGACCTTTTGGGACGAGAAAACCAACACTGGATCACGGCCTTTGAAGAGGGGCATTACGCGATTTTCCGTTTGACACCGGACAAATATCATTACAACCATATGCCCGTCACCGGGACGGTGATGGATTTCTATGGCGTCCGGGGAGTCTACCATTCCTGCAATCCCTCAGCCGTCATTGAGGTGGCGACGCCCTATTCCAAAAACAAACGGGTGGTGACCATCATCGATACGGATGTCCCGGGAGGTACCGGCGCCGGCCTTGTTGCCATGATCGAGATCGTTGCTTTGATGATCGGGGATATTGTCCAACAATACAGCGATGTTGCTTATGATTCTCCCAGAGAGATCCGCATCGGAGAAACCCTTAGAAAAGGCCAGCCCAAAAGCCTTTTCAGACCGGGAAGCTCCACGGTGGTTCTTCTTTTCCAGAAGAACCGTTTCACATTCAGCCCGGATCTTCTGGAAAACGTAGCCCGGCACGATGTTACAAGCAGATTCACCAAGGGGTTTGGCCAGCCATTGGTTGAAACGGACCTATGCGTCCGTTGCGATATTGGAAAAGGTATTAAACCTGACGCTAACTAAAACTATTAAAGGAAGATGATGATTTACCAGATTTTATTTGTTTTATGTTTAGGCCTGTTCACAGCCCTTTATTTGTACTGGGGCTTCACCCGCCTTACCGCTGAAAACCGCCAGATTTTTGCGGCCATGCCCAAACAACGGATCAAAGACAGTTTTTTCCAGGGTGTCAATTTCACCTGGTACGGCCTGTTGTCTGCCAATGGGGTATGCGTGGCCGTGATTTTGTTTTTGATTCTCAGTTCATCTATGGGAACGCCCATCATGGCAAGCCTTTGTCTGATCACCCTGCTTCTTTCCGTCCTCCTGCCCTCTGCCCGATGGATCGCCCGGATCGTGGAAAAAAAGAAACACACCTTCACCATCGGCGGAAGTGTGTTCACGGGCATTCTCATCTCTCCCTGGGTGATTTGTGGATTCAATCATTTTGAACCTGTGCCTGGCTTTCGGTTCCCCATTGTAGAGACGCTTGCCGCCTTTGCCATTTCATACAGCCTGGGTGAATCTTTGGGCCGTCTGTCCTGTGTCAGTTTTGGATGCTGTTACGGGAAAGCCCTTTCCGAAACCCATCCCCTGCTCCAACGTTTTTTTTCAAAGCACCATTTTATTTACCGGGGGGCTACCCGCAAAGCATGTTATGCGTCAGGGCTTGAGGGTGTTAAAGTTCTTCCCATTCAGGCAGTGACATCGGTGATCTATGCCGTTTCAGCCCTGATCGGATTGGGGTTGTTCTTTGCAGGTCACCCAGGCACAGCCCTGGTCCTGACCCTTGGGGTCACCCAGACCTGGCGAAGTTTTTCGGAATTCTTCAGGGCCGATTACCGGGGAGAAGGCACTTTTTCCGCCTACCAGATCATGGGCATAATCGCTGGAACCTACGCCCTTGTCATCGCCCTGATCTTCAGGCAAAACAGCCCCATGGTTCCAGACATTGCCCAAGGGCTTTTGTTTTTGTGGAACCCCCTGGTTATTCTGACAGTCCAGGGACTTTGGCTCGTCGTATTTATGTATATGGGGAAAAGCACCGTCACAGAATCCACCCTTCATTTTCATGTGGTCAAAGATCATATTTGATGAAGGGATTTTTTTCTTCATACTTCTCAAAATCTGTTTTTCTACCACCCACTCTTAGTGGTTCGCTGAAGAACACGAAGAAGGGCAAAATGAGTCCCCTGCCGGGGGCCAACCTTTTAAAAAGGTTGCCAAACAGGTTTAATCTGTGCGTCCATAGGATAGAAATTGAGCGCAAGTATGTTTTAACTGTTGGGGGATGTGCACAAATTTTTCCCACAGAGGCACAAAGATCACAAAGAAAAAACTATTATTCACAAGCTTTGATGAACTCATAAAAAGTCGATGGATGGCTATGAAACAAGGTCCATAGGCAAGGCATAGTGTTTAGCCGGGCGTGAAGGCATACTTGGTCGTATATTTAAGCCCAGCTAAACACGATAACGCTGTATATGGGGCTTTTTACATCGCAATCAGCTTTTGGCACTTCTCCGTAATCTTTGTGCCACCGTGAGAGACGAGGCTTTTGGGTGTGGCTTTGCCACGCTGTGTTTTTCAGTGAGCTATGCGACCGGGTGGTGAGTGTATTATTGGCCTGTCCCTGAGTTGTTCTCCGAATTTTTGTACCTCTGTGAGAAAATCATAAGATTTTGCACCTTATATATAGGACTCTCTTTGGGAAAACCACATGGCTAATTTTTTATAGTGTATAATTTGGAAATTTAAAACAGAGAAAACCCTGAGCCACTGATGAATAAAATGGCCAAATAGGCTGAAAAAAATCGCAGAAATTCCTTGAAGTCGTCGCGGAAAGGCTTCTGGTTAAACACTTGCGAAAAATAAGTATGATCTACGACGCGTAGATAAGCGTCGTTGGGGCATGTAAGGGTACCCCTTGCTTAAGCCAAATGAAGAACCATTCATTACAGGATGTCACAATCATTCCCCAGATTACCGTTCAACACGCGTATACCAGGCTTTATGTGTGTAACGGGAATCCAATAAGGATAACCTTTCCCGATAATGCGGTCTCAGCGGCTTAAACCCAAGAGACCTATGATGCCTTTAAAATTTCCAATGTGCTTTTCTTTGCCACATCCTATGACATGATCTTTTGTATTATCCGACCCCTCGAATAATAATGGATAAAATAGCAACATACGTGCCATCCCATGCCATCCTTCAATTAAACGCCTGCGAGCCCTTAAAAACATAGGGTCTGAGTATCATGATCGTCATTAAGATCTATGTCCATTTATTGAAACTATGTTTCTCTCCTTGGGTAAAATACTTAATAAAGCTAAGAACTTTTTTACATATATTCAGTTAAAATACCTTTAAAATCGGATAATTGAATTACTTTCACCTGACAAACGCCCATGGTGACCCCCGATTTATCAAAAAGGTACCTTACCAAACGCGCAAGTTCCTTAAAAACTCAATAGAAATCATATTTTTTCCTCAAAATCCCATTCCAGTACATGAACATTGTTCGGTAAAAGCCCATATTTTCGCAGGATTTCGCGAAATCATTTTTCGGGGCTATAATTCAAATGCCTGAAATTTCGATATTTTAACAGCTGTACAACCGAATGGACCTATTTAGTACATTTGGCACAACTGATGAACAGCGTTCACAATGACTATTGTCAATCGTTTCAAGTACTTTTTTTTATACTCGTACAATTTAATTTTTAAGAAAATCGAAAATTTTTAATTGACAAAGCAAAAGGGCAGCGGATATACAATCATCATTCGACCCTACTACTTTCGTACATAAGGATTATCTTCGTACGTTTTATAAAACATTGTTACGGTCTTTCAATTTTTGAATGGTTCATCCGATGATTGAATGCGAAGACAAGGCCCACACACGAGAACACATGGGCCGCACAGCCAACCGGTTTACGAGGTAGGCATAAATCAGCTCTTTCTAAAATTTACATACATGTTGTTTCCGGCGGCTTTAGTTAGGTCGTCGCGTGTCCCTTAAGATCTTTAAAAAGACTCATTAGGGATATGAATATTAACTGGAATGTGGGGACATTTCTTTTTATATGGAAAGGAGGCTAATTCTTAAGAACGTTAAACGAATCTGTTTAATGGTAAATCGTTTTTACAAATCAATTTGTCTTGCGCAAGGGTGCGCAAGCAAAACCGCCAAAGAAAATACCAAACCTGGAGTAATCCAGGGACGGAAAGCCAACGAGTCCGCATCATGCTTGCGATGGGGATGGTCGGGTTGCCTCTGGTAAATTAAATTAATTTTTAATTTTACTTTGGAGAAGAAAATGAAAAAATTAGCTATGAGTTTAGTTCTTGGTGCATCTCTCGCAATCGCTCCTTCAGTCTTTGCTTTGACTTCAATGACTGACGCCAACATGAAATCCGCCACTGGTCAGGCTGGTGTGAGCATCACTTTGGATAACGTTGTGATCGAACAATTCACAGGTTCAACCACTTATACGGATGAAGACGGAACAAACGGTGTTGAAGGCTCAATCGTTATCAGTGACAAACACGTTGTGAAAGAATACCTAGCCATGACTTCACAGACTGATTACGAAGCTGACTTCCTTGCTGCAGCTGGTGTTGTCAACAAGGGTACTTGGGTTGAAGCTGCTGCTCTTAACATTGACGTAGGAGCTTGTTCAATCCTTGCAGCTGGAGTTAATGCCAATAATGCCATCATTAATGCTGATGCCGGTGCACTCCTGACTACCGTATTGACTCAATCAGGTCTTGTTGCCACAGCAGCTGCTACCTATGCTGGCGATCCTTCTATGGCCAACCTTATTGCTCTCGGTACTGCAAAAGCAACTGCACTTGCTACTATTTCTGCAGATACTGATGTTCGTGACATCTCTGAAGCCGGCGTTCTTTTAGGTTCCGGTGTTGCTACTCTTGCAGCTGATCCTACAGCAACTGCGATTGGTACCACTCAGGCTGTCACTGGTGTTGTGATTGGTCTTCCGACCCTTCTTATCTCCACCACAGCTGATGAATATTCAGTTGGTGTTGCAGGAACCGGTATCAACAATAATGCAAACTTCATCAAAATTTCCAAAGGCCAGAGCGCAATGGCTATCCTTGGTGGAATTGTTGAAATCGCTGCTCACTAATGAATTAGCACAATCCTCATAAGTGATTTACGTGGAGCCCCTTCCCTGAACATAGATGTTTCCCGGAAGGGGCTTTTTCATAGGATCAAATGTTTCAAGAAACGCCAAACCCGGAGCAATCCGGGGACGGAAAGCTTCGAGTCCGGTGCCCACCGGATGGTCGGGTTGCCTTGGAGTGACATACAAAACATTATGTTTTAAAGGACAACTCTGTGACCCAGGCCTTAACATACTTATTCATCGTGTTGAGCATCATAAGCATCATCCCGGACACCGGATGCTGCCTTGAAGCACTGTCCAACCAACAGATGAAAAAAACCATGGCCCAGGCCGGTATTGATATCGCCATTGGTGACATGATCACAGAAGTCCACAGTGACAACATGACCTTTTACAATCCCGATGATGAAACTGAATATATAAGCTTCAACGACATCCATATTCTTACCCACACAAACACAGGTTCATCTGACATGGACGATGACGGCAAAATCAACCATTTGAGCATTGATGTGGGCACTTACAATGATCAAATCATGTTTTTTAGCCAAAGTCCTGATATTTCAATATCCACGGATATGACCATTGACGCCATCGATTTTTCCGGAACAAATATCGGTTCTCTAACCGCTGAATCCATGGTCCTGTCATCTTTTCACCTGTTCATTGGGCCCCATGTCGGCAGTATGGGTATCGACTACGAACTAGGCCACAAAATCACAATAGACACTCTCTCTTATAAGTACAACACGACAGACGCGTTGAACTTTTCCGGTATCACCTTTGATATTCAAGTGGGTGATCTTACGAATAACAAGCCTGCAACCATCGATATTTCAGCTGAATCTAATGCACATATCAGCTTGAACATGCCCATGTCGGGTTCCTTCCATATCGATAATATACAGGTCAATGCTCCTGACTCAGGCACGACAGACTTGGGTCTATTTGCAATTGACGGCATGAATGTTCAAAAACTTTACATAGAGATCCCCGGCCGTGGGTTAGGAAATCCTTAAGCCGTTATCATAACGAATAAATAGGGTAAGGCAGGAATACAGCATAATGAACAGAGTAATTTTCATACACCGATTCGATGGACTTTTGTTCAGAGATAAACTGGTTTACCAGTTAATGGTGCTTGTTATTTTCTGTTTTATATTCTTACCATCGTCGCTCCATGCCGAGCTCAAAGCCATGGACGAAAACGCGCTCAAATCATCGACCGGCCAGGCCGGTTTAACCAATTTCACCATGAGCAACAGTACGGCCCGACTTTTTCTGGATATTCATATGGAAACCTACGCGACCATCGACAGCTTAAGGAGCGGAGCAGCAGCAAACTATGATATTCAATGGAACAATGTGATTTTGGGGGATACATCTACGGATACCCCCCTGACCATTGACGGTTTGGTCTTTATTGCCGACTTTGATGACACCTCTGCCACAAATCCTGTTCTCGAACGCATCGTCATAGGATCCAATCGGCTCCAGGGGACGATCAGCGCCAACATGCTCAGCTACTCCGGCACATACAATCCTGCCATCGCCTTAAGTGGTGGAAGCCCGACCGTATATGATAAAGCCAACCTGGGGCAGACCACATTTAATTTCAATTCCGATGGAAGCCCAACCAGTAACATGGGTCTTTTTTTTATATTAGACCTGGGCCAGAGTGGATCAACGCCCGGCCTCAAGGTCGTTGCAGGGTATGATGAGACTGAGATTAAATCGGGTTCAATTGGAACGTGGTGGGATTCTCCATGACCGCCGTGAACCTGGATATCACAGCAATAATACAGTGCCTTTTCCGATATTTTTTGATATGTACTGTTTCAATACTTTGGGAACAGTGGGCAGGAAATTTCTCCTGCGCGATGGATAGAGGGTTATAATATGCATGTGGTTTTTGCATTTATCATTTTTGCTGGACTGATCTCAGGATTTCATCCCTTCCATTCATCCCCCAAAGGTGAATTGAATATTGCCATGGGGACTAATGAAGCCTTGCGCATCTACCCTGAAGTCATCCCTCTCTCCGAAAGTTCCCAGGCCTGCCTGATGAAGCAAAATTACGATTACAGCTGCGGATCAGCGGCTTTAGGGACCATCCTCAACAACTACCTGGGAGAAAATTTTACTGAAAAACAAATTATCAAGGGTCTTCTAGAGTATGGGGACAAAGAACAAATTAAAAAACTCAGAGCTTTTTCCCTCTGGGACATGCAGAAGTTCGTGGATGTTCTGGGGTACAAGGCCGGTGGCTACAACGCGGAGCTTTCCGACCTGAAAAATCCTGAACTCTGGCCATGCATTGTTCCCATAGAGCTGTTCGGCTACCGTCATTTTGTGGTCTTGAAAGCCATTCACAAAGGCCATGTGTTCGTAGCCGATCCCTGGCGGGGAAACGGGAGTTACCCGGTGGACCAGTTTATGGGCATGTGGTATAACAATATCCTTTTCAGAATCTACCCGAAATACGGGAACGCCCTGTCCTGCCTAAGCCTCAAAGAACAGGATCTCCGGTTTATAGATAAGGATATGGAAAAAACTCTGATGTTCGATGTAGACAGACCATTTGACCTTCCCCAGGAATGGGAAGCTGATTTTCATAATAATGGAACTACGACAGACACAAAGACTAACCGGTATAAACAATAGAACCATTTTTGTCTGACCAGATGGTTCCGAGTCCGGAGGGAAACCAGGTGATAAAACATTTTACAAAACTACTGATCATTTTAGCCATGATAACTCTCACCTCTGCGGTTTATGCCGAAGCCCCCCCTGTGGTGAACGTGCAGGCGCAGCCTTCAAGCGATATGGAGCAATTCAAGGAGCAGATCAAACGACTTGAAGACAAGCTCACGAAAATGGAAGAAGAAAATGATATTAGGCGGCGTCTTGAAACCACCCAGGAAGAAAAAAGTTCTGAAGATGACGCGATTCTTTCAGCCGCAGGCCGTGATTATACCCTCATGAAGCCTGGGAAACTGGGTTTTGAATACAGCATTCGCTATGCCGGTGATTCTTATGATAACGTCACCGCCAATGCAGATAGTATTGTGGCCGTGAAACACAACGCATACCACACGGTGACCAATTCATTTCTCATCGAGTATCCTGTCAAAGAAAACCTGACAGTAAACAGCAATATCCCCTTTGTTTACAAATACAACAGCCAGACCAATACGTCAGCAAAGAATGTTTCAGATTTTGGAGATACGTCGTTCGGTCTCCAATTCCAACCCGTGAAAAGCGGTAAGGACCTGCCATCAATAATTGTCTCGGGGTCATTAACATGCCCAACAGGAAGAAGCCCCTATAAAATTGACAGCACCAAAGAAATGTCGACGGGCAACGGAACCTATTCCATCGGCATGGGCTGCAATGTCAGCAAATCCATCGACCCCCTGGTTGCTTTTGGTGGTATAAATGTGGAGCATGGGATTGAAACCACCCATTTGAATTCCAAAACCGGGACTCAAGGTGAAGCCGGAATATTCCTCGCCGGTGTCAAGCCTGGAGAAGTTTATTCCTTTTCCATGGGTATCGGCTATTCCCTGTCCTATAAAGCATCCCTGACCTTGAGCTATCAGTATTCATACCAGTCCAAAACATCCTATGACTGGGTCAGACCGGAAGGGCCACGGGAAACACGTTCCGAAGGATCTATTTCCTCGGTTTTCAGCATAGGAACAGGCTGGAACATTACACCGAAACGTTCTGTGAATGTCCGGCTGGGAATCGGTTTGACCAATAATGACTCTGATTTTTCCCTTCAGGTTAGAGTCCCTTTTGCCTACGAATTGTAATGGCAGGTTCAGGAACAGGAGATTTTTTTTGCGCGTTCTCTGTCTCATAATAAAATACAGCGGGTTGTTCACCATACCTATCTGTATATTCCTGATGCCTTCCTTGAGCCATGCGGTTTTTAATGAGCAGCTTGCCGTGGATGCCCGTGCCGTGTCCCTGGCCAATACCTGCACAGCCGACCCGCCCGGCCTGATGTCCGTTCATTACAATCCTGCGGGATTGTCTTTATTAGATGAAGGCAAGACCTTCAGCAACGGATTTGCCCTGCCCATCATCAAACGAACAGGACGGTTTAAGACCGCTGATGATTTTGAAGGGTTCATGAACGGTTACTGGGGGCCGGATGAGAATAAATATCCTGAATATTACGATTCCGCAACCGATCCCAACAGCGACCACGGCGGGCCTGACCCATTGAACGGGAAATCGGGTACAAACTCATCAGGACGTATGTACCTGCCCTTCTACGGCCCCATTGATTTTTTAGCAGGTCCGAACCTGGGCTTGGCCTCACGAAAGCCGGACAGCAAGTGGACCTTTGCATACGCCAACTATGCCCCCTTTGCTGGCGGAATGGCCCACCGGGATGAGGGTGATCCCTTCCAGTTCGGATGCAAGTCCCTGTATGCACAACATTTGATCTATGCAGCACCTTCAGCCAGTTTTGCTGTATCTGACCAGCTTTTCCTGGGTGTTTCCATTGGTATGGCCCAGCGAGCCATGGGCCTTGAATTGGATGTACGGACACCCAACGAACTCGTGGCCATGACCCGTGTTATCGGGGATGCTACCAAGGATCTTGAAATTCCCGTGGTGTCAGAGCAAACCCTCCCGCCCCCTTGGTTGGGAGGCGGCCTTGGGCCTTATGAGCACAACATCAGCATTACCATGGACCTTAGAGACGATTTTGTTCCCTCATACAACCTGGGTCTTTTATGGCGCCCTCGGACTTGGTTTTCCTACGGGTTCTGCTATCAAAGTGAATCCGTAGGAGAAATTTCCGGAAAATACATGTGGGAATACAGCAAGCAGTTCCAAAAACAGGTGGCCTGGAATGCCTCGACCCCCATGACCATGGAATCGGCAGGCATGCTGGACCTTCCCATCAAGGCCGTGCCCTATCAGAGCGGAACCGTTACAGCCACTCAGATTTTTCCTGCACGGGTTCAAACAGGGATTATGGTCCGCCCCTTGGACAGGATTAAATTTCTTTTTGATGTTCATTGGGCCAACTGGGCAGCAGCCGGCAAAGAAGACCGATTTGTGTTTGACCAAAGGATCCAGATTCTTCGTATTGCAAAAATGCTGGGCTACCAGCATGGGGCCTATACCTTTGTGGTGGACAGAAACATGAAAGACACCTGGCACTGGAGTACTGCCATGGAATTCGAGGTCAACGATAAACTGACCTTGCGCTGCGGGTACGAAAAACGCCCCACATCTTTGCAGCATGATCAGTTCGATGCCCTGTATTTTATCCCGGACGCTGATTTCGTGGGAGCGGGCATTGGCCTCAAACTCCCCAACGGCATCGATTTTGACCTGGGCCTGGGATATCTGTGGAGCAATCATTTCACCATTTATAATAACGAAAGCACCAATATGAACTCCCTGGATTTCACCCAGATGGGAAATCCCTTTGCCGGCCTTGATTACGAGCAGGATTTAAGCATCTATCTTGTCACATTCGGCGTGACCATGCCCCTGGAAGTCCAGATGGAGATGCTTCACCACCAACAGATGATGATGAAGCACAGCATCCATAAAATCAAAGAGCTGTTTCATAAATTAAATCCCTTTAAAAAGAAAAAACATCCGGAATCGGATGAATCAAAATTGAATACAACCGAGGAAACGGAAGAAGAAGAGTTCAACAGATATCTTGAGCGTTTATCAGCGGAATACAACTAATTGGACCGTGCAGAGATATCATGCAACCATATAATTTTGTAAATAAGAAAAGGTTTTAACATGGTTTTGTTTCAAAAAATAAGTATGACATTGTTTTCTATTTGCCTGATCGGTTTTTTTTCACATACCCTGGCTGTCTTTGCAGGTCAAAAAAGCGACAAACCGACTGTATCAATCACCAAAACCTCTTTAGGAAAACTCCCCAAAGAGTCCAAACTGTTCGGACTGACTACGAACAAGCCTGATGCAGAGCATGTGGCATATGCAACGCGAGTTAACCAGAAAATGGCTGTTCATCTGGACACGAAGAAAGGCCCGGATTTTGATGGTATCGCCAAGGGGACCCCTTTTTTCAGCCCGAAAACAAACCGGCTTGCTTATATCGCGGTTCAAGGTTCCAAGCAATGTGTGGTGATCGATGGGAAAAAAGGACCGGATTTCGATGGGGTATCCGACCTGATTTTCAGCCCGGACGGCAAACAGTTTGCGTATAAGGCCAAGATGGGAAATGAACTCTTTGTCGTGTTAAATCACAGGGCAGGCGAACCGTTTGATCAAATTAAAAGCCGGCCCTTGTTCAGCCCGGATTCAAAACACCTGGCTTATATCGCCGTAAAAGGTAAGGAATGGTTTGTTATCAAAAATTCCCGGAAGATCGGCACATTTTTGGGAATCAAAGAGCTTATTTTCAGTCCGGATTCAAACCATCTGGCCGGCGCTGTACTCAAAGACGGGGCATGGTTCCTATTCAAAGACGGATTCACGGGGAAACCCTATGAGAATGTTCTGACCATTACATGGAGCCCTGATTCCACCAGACTTACCTATGCAGCCCAAAAAAAGTTTAAAATCTTCATCGTCGAAGATGGTAAGGAACATGAAAAATATCCTACTGTGGGCCTTCCCGTATTCAGCCCCGACTCAAAACATATGGCCTACCCTGCAAAAAAAGGAAACAAATGGGTACTTGTTATGGATAGGAAAGAAGGTTCCGCATATGATCTTCTCGGTACATATATTTTCAGTCCTGATTCCAATCGTTTTGCCCATATCGGAATTAAAAAGAATAAGTTTACCGTGATTTGTGACGGGCAGGAACAAGGATTTTATCCATTTGTGGGTACTCCGGTGTTCAGCCCGGATTCAAAACACGTTGCCTATACAGTCAAAACTGAAAAAAATAACATGGTGATTTTAGACGGTAAACCCGGTAAAAAATATATGGATGTAAAAAGCCCATGTTTCAGTAATGACTCAAACCATATGTTTTATGAAGTTCTCGATAAAAAAAATATCTTTCTGGTTACTGACGGGATTGAAGGACGTGGCTATTCACGGATTTTCAATCCCCTGTTCAGCCCGGATGGGATGAATATAGCGTATCTGGCCGAAAAGGGGAAAAATGTGATTCTGGTAATTAACGACCACGAAATTAATTTAAAGATTAAAAGCATTATTGATGGGATACCCCTTGTTTTTGATGGTTCAAATAAACTTCATCTGATCAGTGTGCTGGATAATCCTGATCCGGAATTTTTCAGGATCACTGTCACTTTATCGAACTGATCAATTATTATCGTTAAGTTTTCCCTGTATCATGTCGATATCCGTCTTAGGTTATCTGCATGGTTGGGGTGAGCTCATGTTCTTTGACAAGTCGGGACAGACCATGCCTGCCCTTTTCGTAAAAAAAGGGTGGGCGTGGAGGTAAAAGGGTGACAAGCGCGCCAAACCAGGGGTAACCCTGGGACGGAAAGCCACGGGTCCATTTTTTCTTTATGATAAAATGGACAGCCGGGTTACCATTTATTGCTAAACCAGGGGTAACCCTGGGACAGAAAGCCACGGGTCCATAATTGTGTGGACAGCCGGGCCGCCTCCAGAGCCAAACCAGGGGTAACCCTGGGACGGAAAGCCACGGGTCCATTTTTTCTTTATGATAAAATGGATAGCCGGGTTACCTGTAACAGTTAACAGAAGACGTACAAGGCCAAACCAGGGGTAACCCTGGGACGGAAAGCCACGGGTCCATTTTTTTGCATTGCAATTTCATGGACAGCCGAGCCGCCTCCTATGCCAAACCAGGAGCAATCCTGGGACGGAAAGCCACGGGTCCTCCATGGACAGCCGGGTTGCCTGTAGGACGTTGACAGATAAGGAGATCTCAATGAAAAAGCTTAGTTTCCTAATGACAATTGTATTATGTGTTTCTATGGGTATGGCCATCACTCCTTCAAAAGGGTATGCGGTCTTGTCTGCACTTACTGAGACGGGAATGCGCGAAGCAACAGCACAGGCGGGAATTGCAATTACAGCAGCAGATCAAATTGCCCTTAACATGGAAATCGGAAGCATGGTTTACGGAGATTCGGACGGGACCGATGGCACTGCTGGGTATTTAAGCGTCAATGACGTTTCATTCCAGGGCGTTATCAACCTTCAAGAACCCGTATCCATTTCTGTTACAACCGAGCAAGATCTTTTTTCCCATACCATGATGACAGGAATCAATGTCAGCTTAAACGGCGCCACCATTGACGTCGATCATTTTGACATCGGATCCATCACCGTGGGAACGGAACCAGGAGAAGGAAACAGTTTCGGGAGTATCAGCATCCGTGACTATCATGCCCAGATCAGCGGAAACGTGCGAATAACGACCAACTAATGGGGCCGTTATACCAGCCACTCTTTTACCTCCTTTTTTTCGTCAGAAAACAGTCCGTTATAAAATCCCAGTATATTTAAAGCACACCATGATGCATGGGGCGGAGTAAAACCCGCCCCCATGATATTTTTTCATCATGATAAACTGTGGGAATAACGGTCCATTGCCTGGCTTGTCCTGATTTGTTCGAGGTTTTATTCGGAGAAAAGGAATGAACCGTACACCCTACATGCTATTGATCTGCTTCTGTATCTTACTGCCCATTGCCGTATGTGCCGCTCCTGTTGGTAATATCGGTGATCCGGCATTGTGGAATCCAGGTCCGTTCCAGAAAGATGGTGGAATATCAATCATCACCACGGTTTCCTTTGACAGGCAGGTCAATGATCTTCCCGAACAGATCACGCGTTTTCCCTGGACCAATCCGAACATTTCGCCTCCTGAGCAGCGCCATTACCCCCAGACACGAAAATCAAAAAATACCATGGATACCATGGGGCTTAAAGTCGGTGCTCCCATCAACGACAGCAGTATCATTTACGCCCTTCTGGGGACCAGCACATCTACCATTAATTTCGATTACAGCGACTGGACCGTCAGCAGGTCCTATGCAAGCCATGATACCTTCGAGTCAGGGCCTGATCTTTATTATGGCATGGGTGCAAGTTTTGTCATGCACCGGGGAGAATACAAAGGTGATATCCCTGTGACATTTGGAATGGATATCACCTACCGACGATTAACCATAGAAGAAGACCGATTCAAGTCAGAAGGAATATCCTACGCATCCACACTTGACGAGGTTCAACTGGCGTTCTGTTTATCGGCAAACATGCCAACCTATTCTCCATACATGGGAGTAAAAGTCGCCAGCATCACCGGGTCGGAGGATTATACGAACAGAAATTACAGCACCCTCTATTTTAATGAGGGGTTCATTCATTACACAGAAGATATCACATGGTCTAAAAACATTGGATATTTCGTGGGGGTGACCATGAATATCAAGGAGTTATTCTCTCTGGGCCTCGAAATAAGGGCCGGAGATGAAAAAGGTCTTGGAATCAACGTAACAAGCCGTTTTTAAGCAGTGATCTGACGTTTAACAAAGGCATCATCATATGAAACTAAAACAAATTATCATTCTGTCAGTCCTGATTATCTTCCATGCTATGGGGGCATGGGGAACAACGACACTGAGAAAAACAGCCGAATGGCCCTTTTCACCCCCAACACTTTTTCTTCATGGGGGCGTCAATGCCGTTGAATCAGGTGGGGATTTTATTTTCTGGGCACTGGGGGACACAGTTGTTGTTATTGATAAAGCTTCCTATACGGTTTCCAGCATTTTTCGGATAGAGACCAGTACAAGCATTCAGGATATGCTCTTTGATGACCCAAATTCGAATCTTTATATTGCAGCAGGATATGACACCCGGCACCAAGCCGGAGGGCTTCAGATTTATTCACTGACTGACCCTGCGGATCCTATTCTTGTCACCACCTTTGATCAAGCACCGGACAACCCGGGGGCCTTTCGTGAAAGCGATACAATAAGTGTGGATGTTCCGGATATCGATGCCCGTGCACTGGGTCTTTACAATGGGACACTGTATCTAGCCGATGATAACTTCGGGCTCCGTGCCATAAATGTTACCGATCCATCCCAACCCGTCGAAATTCTTCTGACTCTTCCTGAGGATCTTCAGGATGATGAAAGAATTTCCGGCTATAAACAGCCGGACGTCAATGGAAGTTACACCGCCACCGGTGGGTATGTGAACATGAATCTGTATCCCTTTGGCGGGAAGGTCTATGCCTTTGTTCTTGATTTTTATCATGGGATCAAAATTTTTGATGTTACCAATCCTGCGGTGATCCTTGACCCGGTCATCAAAGACACACTAACCAGCTTCTGGTATGGGTCCATATCTCTGTTGTCAGACCTTTTTGTCACAGTAACCGGGGGGCGTCTCACCGTATACATTAGTGGGACCTACGAATATGAAAAAAGCTATGCCGTATCACGCATGGATATTTCAGATGTCAACGGCATTACCATCACAAACTTCGGTCGGTGTATTATGCCTGGCAATGCCCGGAGTTTAAGTATTTCCGGCTCCTATGCCTATGTGGCTGACGGGGATTCAGGGCTTCAGATTGTGGACATCTTTGCCGAACCTGCTCAAAGTGATGAAGTACTTGAGTATCAAGTCATCGGCGAGTACACTACGAATGTGGGCATGTCGTACAGCATCCTTGCAGACCCACCCTCGGTGTATATGGGCTCTGTCCAAAGCGGCTTGAGCAAGCTGGATGTGTCCACACCCTCAGCACCCACCTTGTCAAGCCAAATCGATTCGCCTTTGACCGCCGATGATATCTTTGTTGAGGGTGATTATACTTACATGCTGGACCATGACAATGGTCTTCGAATCTTTGACAGCTCTGAGCACTCTTATGCCTTGCTAAAAGGTTTCCTTGAAGATTCTGAGCCATCAACCGATGTTGTTGTGTCCGGGAATTATGCGTATTTAAGTGCTGAGGCCGGTGATATTAAGGTGGCTGATGTGACAGACCCTTCCAATCCCTTTTTTACAGGGGTTTCCATCACATCACCTGCCCCCATGGCCTTGTGTGTCTCTGAAAACATTCTTTCTATTGCAGATAGTATCACCGGATTGCACCTTGTGGATATTCAAGACCCCTTAAATCCGGTTGACCTGGGCTCAACCCCAACGACAGGACCAGCCCAGGGCATCTTTATCTCGGATAACCACGCGTACATCGCTGAAGGCCCGTCAGGCATAGAGATTTTCGATATCACCACACCATCAAGCCCTGTACTGAAGGCATCTGCCCCTATGGACAATGCCAATTCCATAGCTGCCTATCACAGCGGGGATCAAACATATCTGCTTGTGGCAGATGGTAACTCCGGTGTCAAAATTTTAAATATTTCCGATCTTTCATCGCCTCTGCCCGAACCTGCTTCATTTACAACCATTGCTGAGGTTACCGAAACAGATGACCAAGGCACCGTAACGGAAGACGATGACACCATTACCATCGTCACGCCCGCCATTGACATAAATGCCACTGGTATTTCTGTTCTTGAAGACAAGGCCTATGTGGCCATTGGCGATCAGGGCGTTCTGGTGCTTAATATCAGCACACCGGATAATCCGGTGGAACTCACCCATTACAGCTCATGGGCCCATGTATCCGAAATTATAGCAAACATGGTCGATGAAACACCTTATATCACCCTTGCCAATGGATCAGCCGGCATCAAAATCCTTTATCTCTATGACTCAACGAAAACTGATATCTCCGAGGATCTGGTTCCCACCATTGATTCGGGATGTTTTATCAGTACTCCGTTTGACCTGGAATCACAGACCGGTTGGGGCAACATGCTCTTATGCCGCGTTTTGAGTTTATTATCGTGTGACATCATGACAGGAGAAACATTATGAATTTTTTTATCAAAACAGCCGCTTTGTATATGTGCATGGCCGTTATGCTATCCGGCCTCATGTTTTCCGGTTGCGGAAAAAGCAGTGACGGGGGAGGAGGAGCAGCCGTTGTTTCTCAGCTCTGGTACCTTGACAGTGACGGAGACGGATTTGGGACTCCAACCGATTCTCAGAATACATCCGATCAACCCGACGGCTATGTGGATAATAATTTTGATTGTAATGATGCCAATGCAAACATCAACCCCTCGGCCGGTGAAGTCTCTGACGGCTTGGACAACAACTGTAATGATGAAATCGATGAAAGCCCAAAAGCAGGAATTATACCCGATACAGGCCAATCCACGTCGTATACCAACACATTCGGTGAAGACTCCGATTACATCATTGACAGCCCGTCTTACACAAAGCTGGATGAAAACGGTCAGGAGCTTCCCTTCAGTGCCGCAACATGGCATATGGTAAAAGATAATGTGACCGGTCTTATCTGGGAGCTGAAAACGGCTTCCGATGGCGTTAAGAATCCTCTAAACATCCATGATGCCGATAACAAATACACCTATGAGGATGCCACATCCGGTTTTATTGCATCCCTAAACGATCAGGATTTTGGCCATTTTAGTGATGGATACGCTTGGCGGATACCTTCAATCAAAGAGTTATGCTATCTCGCAAACAGCTCTCTTTATAACCCATGTATTTCATCAAATTATTTCCCCCTTGTTCCAACCGGTTTCATATGGTCTGAAACGATTCATCCATCGAACACCGATCAAGCCTGGGTATTTCTACCGTACTGGGGGCTGCCCTATAGTACACCTAAAACAACCGAAACCTTTGTTTGGGCAGTTCGAGGAGAGGAAATCATTACCGATTTAGAAGAATACGGGCCACATATCATCAAGGATAATGCCACAGGACTGATGTGGCAGAAAGCAACGGCCAAAGGGGATGAAGACGAAGGCATGAACTTTACTGATGCCCTTCAATATTGCGAGAACCTGGAACTTGGCGGTTATAAAGACTGGCGTTTACCTAACAGGAATGAGCTGACATCAATTATCCGTTTCAGCTCATGGACCCCTGCCATTGCTGACAGCCTTTTCCCTGATACGATGACATCCATGTATTGGACATCAACCACACTTGTAGCAGCAGACTCTTCCATCAATTCAAATGGCAACAATGCATGGCAGATCAATTTTTCCATGGGCAGTATCTTTTTCGGCAAAAAAACAGACCTTGCATTTGTCAAGGCAGTCCGGGGGGGGAATAACACCACAACCACGACCTGGTACAGAGATAGTGACGGGGATCATTATGGAGATATCTCGGTCAAACAAATCACTGATGCATCAAGCTCTCAGCCTGTTGGTTATGTGCTTAACAACACGGATTGCGATGATTTAGAGTCTGGTATAAGCCCTGCAGCTGCTGAAATTCCAGATGACGGCATAGATCAGAACTGCTCGGGAGTCGATGAACTCACCTGGTATTATGACGAGGATGGGGATGGTTTCGGGAATGAATCCATTTCGACTCTCTCCGAATCCCAGCCTGCAATATATGTACACGACAGTGATGATATCGCAACCGGACGTTTTGATTGTGATGACACAAACACATCCATCAACCCGGATATGGAGGAGATCCCTGACGATGGCATAGACAATGACTGCAACGGTAAAGAAAGCCTGTCCTGGTATCAGGACGACGATGGAGATGGTTATGGCAGTGGGCTTCGAATTGATGTGGGTGAAGATGCGCCTTCCGGCGGGTCATACGCTGCCAATGACCTGGATTGTAATGACCTAAACATGGACATCCATCCCGGTCTTGTTGAAATTTTCAATGACACCCTGGACACCAACTGCAACGGGGAAATTGACGATTCCAGCTTGCAAATTATCCCGGATACCGGCCAGACCGGATCGTACACAGACGTTTCAGGTGAGGATTCCGATTTCCTTATCAATCCTCAATCCTTCACAAAAATCAGCAGCATCGGTACCCCCCTGGATTTAAGCTCAACCGACTGGTCTGTAATCCGTGACAACGTGACTGGGTTGTATTGGGAAGTCATAAGTGATTCAAATGTCAATACCACCCGAACCTTCTTTCAAGCTAAAACCTATGCCCAAAACCTGAGCCTTGCTGGGTACGATGACTGGCGACTGCCCACGGTGGCCGAACTGGCTTCCATCGCAAATCTGGAAATGAGCAGGCCTGCCATTGATATGACCTATTTTCCAAACACCCAGACCAACCGGTATTGGACATCCTCGGACTCTGGGAGTGAAACACAATCAATAACTGTAAATTTCCGGTACAGTGAAGGGTCCATACAGAGCAAGACAGCCCCCTACTGTGTCAGGTCTGTCAGGGGGGGCAATACCTCAGACAAACTTGTGGTCAATGGGGATGGTACTGTAACCGAAACTGTATCCGGATTGACGTGGAATGACAACGTTGATATTACTGCTGACTGGAACAGTACTTTTTTGGGTTGGAATACAATCTGCGATGGACAATTCGCAGCTACATGTGCCGGATACAATGACTGGCGTTTTCCCTCGGAAAAAGATGCTCTGTCGCTTATCACTATTTTCAAACAGAGCCCCTCTCTGAGTATGTCAGATTATTTTTCTGTAATTTATTCAAGAAATTACTGGTCCAGTACCTTGTCGCCTTCCGATTCCACAAAGGCGGTATATTATTCCCTCATCACCGGAGAAACCGGAACAGCTGACATATCAGCAGTTTTTGTGTCCATGGGTGTTCGTGGGACCCGGTCAAGTCGTTTCATCGACAGTGGTGATCCTGATGACCCTGCAGATGATGCTGGCAGTACTATTTTTGACAAAAAAACCGGTCTTATGTGGCTTAAAAAGAATGGCAACTCAGGCATAGGAGTGACCTTTGAGGGAGCGCTGTACATCTGCAACAACTTGATCTTAGGCGGATATGAAGACTGGCGATTGCCAAACCGCAATGAAATGTTATCACTCCTTGAAGCATCCATGGATGATATATCAGGCTATGAGGCCGCCTTCCCTGATACCAAATCTTTTTATTGGACATCCTCGTCTTCATCGGCCATCACGGACAATGCTTGGCAAATTAATTTTACTAAGGATGCGATTGAATTGTCTCTGGGAAGCTATTCCAATGAAAATATCTTCCGCGCTGTTCGCGGTGGAGACATAGAATAAACAGCTCATGCTGAAGCCAGAGGTCGCTTCTTCTGGCTTCAGTCTATCTTTCCAACCTGTACCTTTCCCATTGACACAACCCTCTGATTTCGGTTAGGTATAAACACGTCCTTTTTCAAGGAACTCCCGTGCATTAAAAAATTCGAATAATTCATGACCCATGAAAACAAAAAAAACAGTTTATAATTATTTTGTAGTTTTATCATTTCTTTGCCTGACTTTTGGGTCAGATGGGCTTGCTGCCGTGAGCGATTCCTTGGCCAAACCCTTTCATTCACGTGTAAGCACAAGCCCGGGCCTCTCATTGCACAAAGACATGTACATTCTATTCGGGTCGTACTCCAATGAATATTATAACCGACAGACCGAAACTGTGTTCCAGATCAGTGCCAAGCAGAATCTGTTTAATTCCGGTGTGTATCTGGGTTATACCCAGAAATCCTTCTGGCAGGCCTATGATTATAAAAACTCATCCCCATTCAGGGAAACCAATTTCAATCCGGAAATTTTCTATCGGGTTTTACCTGGAACTTATTTCCATGAATCCCTGGGGGCTGATCTTGGGTTTGAGCATGAATCCAATGGCCAGAACGCACCGGAATCACGGAGTTGGAACCGTCTTTATCTGGCGCCTTATTATCAGGAAGGCAATACCATTATCTATTCCAAATGCTGGTACCGACTTCCCGAAAGCGATAAACCTTTTCAGGGAGCTTCCGAAGGGGATGACAACCCGGACATCACCGACTATATGGGTTACGGGGAACTCCACCTGTATCAAAAACTCTTTGATATCCATACGATCCATGCCATGGCACGTGGGAATATCACCCACCACCGTGGCGCCCTGGCTCTCAACTACTGCCTGAAAATCCCCTCTATCAAAGCCTCGTTCATCCTGTCCTTTTTTACCGGATACGGTGAAAGCCTCATCGATTACAACCGATCCATCACCCGTGTTGGTGCTGGGTTTTACTTCAACGGCTGATATACATCCCTCCAAATGCCCTTGCTTTTCTCCGTGTCTCTGTGCCTCTGTGAGATAATATAAGAGCTTACCCGGAGGGGAAGCGATAACAGCGGCAATGCCGCTAAAAACCGGTCTCTCACGGAGGCACAGAGACACAGATGGGTCGGGAGTGTTGATACCCAAATAAAGACGAGATAAAAATGACATAAGTCTTATAACCTTATTTCCCGCAAAAATTATGACGAGGCTTTGCCAGGGAGTTTGATGCTTAAGGCATTGAGAATATTCCTCTGCGCCTTAGTTATCTCTGTGAGTATATGACCATATTTTCCGGAATATTT
>Ga0180007_10000481_pt1 | contig 67557 bp, 57 predicted proteins | sample MM_PC_MetaG_FD_121122 | JGI IMG/M metagenome (GOLD analysis project Ga0180007, IMG submission 121122) | Groundwater microbial communities from the Aspo Hard Rock Laboratory (HRL) deep subsurface site, Sweden - MM_PC_MetaG | ecosystem: Environmental > Aquatic > Deep subsurface > Groundwater... | reverse complement strand
TTTAGCCTGAGTTTGAGTGATGGTTTGAATGTTTGCAGCCATGGTGTCCTCCATATTATCTTAATTTTATTTGTTTTTTTCTCTCTTTACCCTTTTAATTGCATATTGAATGCCAGTTCTCTTCTTCGCCATGAAACAAAGAGCAAAAATGCCGTATCCTGCTGCAATAACGTCTGATTACCCACCACCAGGCAACAACTTCGCCACACCACACTTCTGCGGTATGGCCAGCCAACAGCGATCACTTATGTGGTATGTGATCAAAAAAGTGTAGTTTTGGCCCTACAGAAGTGTAGTTGCCTTTGTGGATAGCTATGGAATTGTGAGCATTGCAGGACTTTTTTGTTGCAAGTAGCGAAAAAGGGCAACAAAAAAATCAACTGGGCAAAATATGGGTGCAACTGGAGCAACGGCTTGACAAGTCAAGACAGAATTTTCGAACGTCTGATAAAGCACCACGGTGGAAAAGCCGAATGTCTTTGCATCCACCGGGCAAATACGCTAGAAATGCTGAGCTCATAGTTCCTTAAAAGGGGCACCGCCAATTTTCAAGGTACCCCCACCCCAGATAAAGAGTTATTACCACCCTCTCCATCACCACTTTTGCGGGAAGAGTGCTTCCGGATCTGGGAAAAACGCAATATATCGAAACAACATTAATAAATAAGCACCATGACCACCTTACCTGCCCAGTACGATTCCTTTCTAGCATTCTCGGCGATATTTTTCTGCATGGGCTTTGCCATGTTTTTTTTGCGGAAGGCAGCCAAAGGAGAGATCGGGCCAGGATATTGGACCACGAGTTTCTTCCTCAACAGTGCTGGCTTTCTGTTCTGGGCAGCTACAGTCACATCGCAACCCTGGTTGTTCTACGTTATCGGCGAGGCGTTGCACATGCTTGGTTTTATAACATTGCTCTGTGGTGCCTATCGATTTACAGGGAACGATTTTCGGCGTAGCCATTTTCTTGTTTTGGGTGGATTTGTCATTGCCTGGTCAGGGGCCATATGTTTGCTGCCGCAGCATCGTCTAGAATCATTTTTACTGCTTATGGTTCTTCGGGCTGTTCTTTTTTTGGGAGCCAGCCGACTGATATTCACCCACACAACAGAAAAGCCCCTGGCTGGCCGCAGGCTGACCGCGGGGGGCCTGCTCGCCTGGGGTATCTATGTCCTTGCCTTCCCCTTTATCTGGAAGTTTCCATTTCTGGTTCCCATGGCCTTAGGCTTCCTTGTCGGTTTTCACGTTCTGGTGGTCTTGGGCCTGGTTGTCATGATTGTTGATCGCATGCGACTCCGTGCCGAGGTCAGCGAGCAACAGGTCAAGATCCTTGAAGGCTGTCTCCCCATCTGCTCTTACTGTAAAAAAATACGAGACGAGGATGATCATTGGAACCAAATAGAAATGTATATCCGGGACCATTCTGAAGCGGAATTCACTCATAGTATTTGCCCCAATTGCGCCAAAGAACATTTTCCAGAGTTAACTCTTCAGCCTCATTGAAGTGCAGCTATGTCTGCCACCGTTTCCGCAACAAGCCCTTATTATTAAATGTAATATCAGAGAACAGCCCACCACTTTACTCGTCCCTCAATAAAAAACCAGAGATGTCCCTTAAGTAGTTAAGGTGGTATCCTCCACTGTGGAAACACCATTCATTCTACAGCCGAAATCCATCTAAGTTACTGAAATGAATCATGCAGGTTGTGTCCAAACAGGCAGAGCAAGAAACGCCATCACCGATCGCTGAGTTTTGTCTAAATCCGACCGACTCCTATGGAAAAGATTTGTGGTCACACATGGAGGGAAAAACATTTTCCCTCTCCCCAAACTCTGGTTCGTTCAAAGCACGCAGTTTTGTCGTAAAAAACAAGGTCCCTTTACAGAAAAGGGTGTACGAGTTATCACTTTGAAATGAGTATTCTAGTCAGTCAACAGAAAGAGCGGGAAAAAATCGGAAAAAACTCAGGGAGTGAAAAATGGAACGACTTTTTTTTAGTCTGGGCGCATTAATGGCAGGCCTGGCTGTTATAGCCGGAGCCTATGGTGCTCACGGTGGAGAAACCGCACTGGGCCTTGATCAGGCCCGTCTGATATCTAAAGCAGCACGTTACCAGATGTATCATGGCCTGGCTTTGCTGGCCCTCGCCTGGGCCTGCTCCCAGTGGCCTGAACAGATTCGCTTATTTCAGGTTGCCGGTGCGCTGTTTTTATTTGGTATCCTTTGCTTTTCGGGCAGCCTCTATCTGATGGCCTTCACCGGTGCCAAGCTCGGTTATGTCACGCCCTTGGGAGGTCTGGCCTTCATAACTGCCTGGCTGGTCATGGTCATCGCTTCCTGGCGCTGACGGACGTCGTTGTCATTTTTTATGGGGAGAGCATTCATGAAAAAAAGGACCATTGACAAAACCTGTATCCTGGCTCTTGCACTCGCCGGGATGTTTGTCACCGTACGCTTTGTTTTTACGGAAAAGCCATCATGGGCCGGAAACGAGGGGAAGAGCTGGAAACACGAGCAGAAGAAGAAACACGAGAGCAATAAAGACCGTGATCATGGCTATTCACAGGACCAGCAAGGGTATGATTTTAGCGTAAGCATCTTCTTTGGCGACCAGCAGAGGAATGCCATCCGTACGTATTACAAGGAGCAGTACCGCTCCGGTCATTGCCCGCCGGGTCTGGCCAAAAAGAACAACGGTTGCATGCCCCCCGGTCAAGCCAGAAAATGGCAGATGGGGCGGCCGCTGCCCCGGGACCTTCTCTTCCATGATCTGCCGTCTGCACTTGTTGTCCAAATCGGGCCGCCGCCTGCCGGACATCGTTTCGTGCGCGTGGCATCCGATATCCTCTTGATTACCATAGGGACCGGGATGATTGTTGATGCAATTCAGGATTTGGGCGACATCAGATAAGAAGCCAGATTGCGATGAAACGGCTGACAAACGCGGAGAACACTGCTCCCGGACTGAACTGATATTTTTGCCAACAGACCTGATCGTTATCATGATTTTTCTTGTAATATATTGAAATGATATAATATAGTACAATCATATTACAAGAAAGATGTCGACTCCCAACTTGCTGTATTGTGGTTTTTTTTAGGCTGGGAGAAAGACGATACACTCGGGCCACAACAGGTCAGACGGCTGACCAGAGAACACACAGCTCCCCACAACAGCGACAGAAAAGATCGATACTTGGTATTTCTTAGCGTCCCGAATGTTCTTTTGTGCCGCTGCATTATCGGTAGAGAAAAGCCACCGCCCTACACCAACTGCCGACAAACCCTTGAGGGAGAATGCTCTTGCCACATTCCGGACCACAAACAAATCAACTCAAACAGTTTGAAACCATTCGCAGAAAGCTGAAGACGATTGTTCTCGACCAGGTTGACGCCATCGATGAGGTGGTTGATGCCTTTATCCACATCGCCTTTCGCCCACCCAAGAAGGCCGAGCCCAAGGCGATATTCACCTTTCTGGGTCCGCCGGATGTAGGCAAGATCTATCTGGCCCGGGTTCTCTGCAGTATGCTCAAAGAGTATAACGGCTTCAAGCATTTTGACCTGGAACGTTACAGCGATCCGGAAAGCGGGGACCAGCTCCTTGTTTCCCAGGTGATCGGCCAGGAAATCCAGGAAGGCGAACTGATTCGTTTTCTTCGTGCCAATCCCCGCGCCATCATTCTCTTTGAGGCCATTGAAATGGCGAGCAAGCAGCTGCAGATGGCGCTCCTCGACCTGATCACCAAAGAGGAGCCGGAGAACGGTATCAACTGCAGCGATGCGATCTTCATCTTTACCTCCACCCTGGGCACCGCTCTGTACCAGGGAAAGGAATTTCAGGCTACCTTCCGCCACAACAAGGCCCGGGCCCAAGGCCTGATCATGGATGCCATTGCCAAGGAAAAGCAGGTGGGCGAGCAACTCGTTCAGGAGGCTATCACCCCCAAGCTCCTGGCCACCCTGGCCCAGAATTATATCATTCTCTTCAATCGGCTGGGCATAAGCGCCATGGTCGGCATCGGCACCGATTCCCTCTTACAGTTGGCCGAACATTTCCGGGCCAAGAATATCCTCCTTGATTTTCCCGATCGTCAAGACCTGGTCGCCCTCCTCGTTCTTTCTCTTGGTCCGGCGATCACCGCTAAAAAAGTGAAGAAGAAGCTACCCGACGAGCTCCTTTTCAAGATCATCCGCAGTCTGGGCCAATTACCCATCACACCAGCCCGGATTATCTTCAAAATAACCAAAAAGGCCGAAACCTCGCTGCATAAACTCTCTGAAGCCGGAGACCAGCTCCTGGCCAGGCTGTATAAGAACAACCAGACCGTGGAATTGACGTGGAAGGAGTATCAGAAAGGGAGCGACCTCATCTTCAGCCTGGCCGGGGCAGAACCCCGGACACTGCCCATGACCAAATGGATGTTGCGCAGTGAACGACCGGCCATCGAATTTTCCGAAACAGGATTTGAGGATATCGCCGGAAACCGTCAGACTAAAACTACCCTCAAGCAGATCATCAATACCCTGAAAAATCCGGAGCTGGTGAAGAAGTTTTCCATCAATATGCCTAAAGGCATGTTGATGTATGGGCCACCCGGAGTCGGAAAAACCCTGCTCGGAAAGGCCTTTGCCAGAGAGGCCGGACGCCCCTACATCTATGTCTCCCGTATCGAACTGTTTGACCCCGAATATCTCCGCCAGGTCTATCTCAAAGCGCGTGAATATGCGCCCAGCATTGTTTTTCTGGACGGTATCGACATCAAGGGTCTGGTGGAAGGGATGCTGACTGCTGTACCTGCCGACCAGCTTGCCCTGGAGATCGACGCCCTGTCCGACGATCCTGAGGAATCGGTATTCACCGTAGTTACCGCGATCAGCCGTGAAGATGTACCGGAAATACTTATTGAACCTGAACGTGTTGACACCTTTGTCGAAATGCCGAAGCTTGACCGTGAGGCACGGCGCTTCTTCATCGACCAGATTCTGAAGAAACCCAACGACGGCAAGATTGATGTGGAGAAGGTAGTCCGTTATATCTCCGGCTTGAACGGCTACGAGCTGCAGCGTATCGGCAAGGAGGCCTCCCTCCATGCAATCCGCCACGGTCTCCCCTGTATCAGCGAAGAGATCCTCATCGAGCAGATCAACATCATCAAATACGGTTCCAAGCTTGAGAAAAAGCTTATGCGCAACCTGGAGGAAGACCTGCGCCGGACCGCCTTCCACGAGGCCGGGCATGCAGTCCTCTCCTATCTCCTGCTTCCCGATATTAAAATCGAACAGGTCACCATTGCCCCGCGCCTGCGAAGCCTGGGCTTTATCTCATACACCTTCGAAGATTTTCCCAGCAACCTCTCCAAGGAAGAGGTATTCAACAACATCTGTGTGTTTCTGGCCGGAAGAATCGCCAGTATAAAAAAATTTGGTGCCAAAGGCATGGAAACCGGGGCCGCCAACGATCTTGAGGAGGCAACCTGCCTGGCCTACACCGCCATTGCCAGCATGGGCATGGACGAGGAGTTGGGTTTTGTCCACACCGACACCCTGGCCCACAACGTCAACCCCCAGTATTTCCGGGAGGCGGTGGAACGTCAGCTCCGCCTCTGGATCGACAAGTCCGAAAAAATCACCACCGAACTGGTGGAAAGCAACTGGCAGAAGATAGAGATCCTGGCTGAGATCCTCATCCGGCAGGAAATTGTCGATGGCAGCGAGTTAGAACGGATCATGGACGAAAAACATCAGGAACGAAACAAAAAGAAAGTGTAAGATTGACGGAACTATTCAACAGCACGCCATCTTCGTCCATTGAAGTCTTCTTGAATAGCCCGAATATGTTGCGAAATCCTCAATGAACGAAGATACCACACTGCTGACCAGTTACAGAGCGACTGTTTGCTCATGATTGGCCATTACATGAAGCGTTAGCGATTGACATCCGTTGAGATGGATAAGGAAACCCCGTATTATTTTCCTGTCACCGACGCAGCAGCTAAGATCGACACGGAAATCGGTAACGACCAGGCGTGATGGCCTGCGAAAGCGTTGGGGCAGAGAAGAGGCAGTATATGGCAAAAACACTGATCACCATCGGCATGGTCCTCGTCGTCCTTGGCCTTTGCTGGCCATTGATCCAGAAATTGAATCTCGGCCGGCTGCCTGGTGATTTTTCCTTCAAGTCCGGGAATTTCAAGTTTTACTTTCCCCTGACCACCAGCATTGTCATTTCCGTGCTCCTGTCGATCCTGTTCTGGATTTTTAAGAAATGACCTGTTCTCTCTTTTCCCCCTTATGAAGCCTGCAAAAATCCATCGGGAGCCAGACTTGTGGCCTGCATTACCATATTGATGTCACGATGCAGGAGCCAGGTCTCTGCCTCTCTGTTGGCCTCCTCTTGCCAGAATTTCTCAATTTGTTCGCCCACCGACTGGTAATACATGAGCTCCTCGATACGTGCGTGGAGCGCAGCGCTCTCTGTAAAGGAGTCTGCCTCCTTCTCCAGCAAGCCCTTCAGCCTTTCAACTGCATAGAGACCAATGGACAGACCAAACTCCCGGAAGGCAAGACGGTACTGGCCAGGAAGCTGCAAGGTGTTCATTTTGAGATAGGATTCCAGCCCGACAAGGGAGTCATCGAGCAAGGCCAACAGCAGCTTATCCTGCCCGGACCTGTCTCTGGTCATCAGCTGTGCCAGCTGGAGGCTATTACACAACAGGCCGCCAACGCCCAGAGAGTCTTCAGTCACCCAGCTCATGCCTGTGCAGATGGCGGCCAACTCTTTTATCTCACGGGAGAGATCCGGCTGGGGAGAGTCTTTCGCGTTCTCACTCTTGCCTGCCTGTAACTGGCTGTAGACGATGAGTCCTTCAAGGGGATCGTGAAGGCCCATGGATGGGACCAGAGGACGAGAAAGGTCTATGCTCATCTTCCAGTGGATATATTTGGGCCCGCCTCCATCCGAGGGAAAGACAAAACCGGCATGTACCTTTTTGGCAAGCTCCCTTGCCCATCTCCAGTACACCTTTTCAGCGGTGACTGTGCCCACGCATTGGAGAGCATACATCCACTTAGTGAGATAATGATAATACTGTCCGTCACGATCCCATTCCATTTCCTGGTCAAAGGGATCGTCAGGTCCACGTTCGTTCATCTTCTTACCGATGCGCAGGCCACCTGCGGTTGGATGCAATCTCCCTTCGCTCTCACTGAGAGCGCTGATCCATCCTCTCCTGGTGTCATCCTGACGATAACGACCAAGACACTCATGGACCTGACCCACCAGTGCCAGGGCAAGAGACTTGAAGCTGTCATCACCTGTTTGCTGATAAAGACCGAGAAAGTTGCAGACAGCAAAGGCGTCGGTCCACAGGTAACGGCGTGGCGGCATACTCAGTGACGAAAGCCCGGTTTGTTGGGCAAACTCCGTCATAATCTGCCGCACCAGAGGGTATGATCTGTCTTGTTTCATTTTCCGTCTCTTTGTCCCCTGCCCATACACTCACTTTGGGCAGCAGACGACACCTTTTTTGGGCAACCTTGATAGCAAGAGTTTTGCTGGCTAGCCAGTGCCATTTCCCATGCGGTATTTTCTATCTTATCCATATAAATCATTTTTAAAAGATATATTCCAGGGATAATTCCCGACCAGCTTAACCTGGGAATTGACCTGCGATCAAGGCCAAAATTCTCCAATCCCGCCAATCCGCTTAAAACCTGGCAACAGTTTCTTATATGGAGGAGGAGACTCGAAGTTTTTGTGTTATACTAAGAGCCATAGAGCAGATCAAAGAGAAACCCATTCGAAGCGATACGCTGGGTAGAGGACAGGGCCTGGGGTCCTCCTTTATGGTACCGATTCATGCGAGGCCAATCATGGGCAATCAAATCATCATTGATGGCAGTATTGGCGAGGGAGGCGGCCAGGTTCTGCGTACCTCTCTTGCCCTTTCCGCCCTCCTAGAACGCCCTCTTGTAATTTCAAACATCCGTGTGGGTCGGAGAAGGCCGGGGCTGCGACCACAGCATCTGGCTGCGGTACGAGCCCTGGCCCGGATCACGGCTGCTGAGCTTAGAGGCGACGCAGAGAACTCAACCTCCCTTGTCTTTATGCCTCGACGTATCAGCGGCGGTAATTACCGATTCAGTATCGGCACGGCCGGCTCCGTATGCCTGCTGGCCGCAGCCATTCTGCCGCCCCTGCTTTTCGCCCCTCATCCGTCAGTAGTAGTTCTCGAAGGTGGTACGCATGTGCCCTTCAGCCCGGTTTTTCACTATCTGGAGAAGGTCTTTCTCCCGATTCTGCGCCGCATGGGGGCAGAGATCAACGTTACTCTTGACAGTTGGGGCTGGTATCCAAGGGGGGACGGCAGCTGTACCCTTCGCATCACCCCCTGTCAGGGGCTTCAGGCCCTCCATCTGCCATATCGTGGCAGGCTGTGCAATCTTACCCTGATGCTGGGGTTAGCCGGTCTCCCTCTCCATATCATTGACCGGGAAGAATCTCGTGTCCGAATGTGCCTTGAAGAGAGCGGTTATGTGCTCGAAAGACAGTTTGAAGCGGCTCCTTCACCTGGGCAGGGTAACGTTCTTTTTCTCAGAGGGGAGTATGAAGAAGGAGTGGCCGGTTTCAGTACCCTGGGCAAAAAAGGATGGCCTGCCGAAGAGGTAGCCGATGATCTCTGTCGCCAGTTCCTTGATTTCGACCACAGCAATGGTTCGGTGGATCAGCATCTGGCCGACCAGGTTCTCCTTTATCTGGCCCTTGCCAAGGGCGATTCCCTGTTTACAGCGGAGAAGGTGACCAGTCACCTCATGACCAATATCGAGATAATCGAAAAATTCCTGCCCGTCCGCTTTATGGTGGATCCAGCCGTCCATTCCGTTATGGTAACCGGGACAGCCTTTACCGTGCAAAACAAGGAACATCAATGATGATCCCCATCAATGAATTACTCAGCCGCATACGATGGGACAAGAAGTTCGGCCACGGTTCGTTTGAAATCGGCTACTATGATCGCCTGCTCGACAGGATCAGGAGGATACCCTTCAGCAAGATTGTCTTCGATCAGGAGGACGGCAGTACAATTCAGATCATTGACCGGGATGGGGTGATCCATCGCCTGCCCCTGCACAGGATCTATCAGGTCTTCAGAGATAATGTCCTACTCTGGGACCGTAAACGAGAAAAATAACTTTTAGCAGCCGGGTAAAACACGGGGTCTGACCGAGCTAACCGCCAGAGCTATCATATCAAATATTTCCTTAAATAATAACCAGTTACTCTTAAGAGTACCTTTTGGAGATCATAATGCGCAACAGAAGAAATCAACCCCTTGCTGTCATAATGCTGGTAGGTATGCTTGTTTGGAGCTTCATGATCGCTGCTGTCGAAGTAGATGCTGCAGTCAACCCAATCGAACTTGGTCGGTCTTCCAATATATTTGGGGTGCTCCAGACTAACCAGAACCAGGTGGTAGCAAGCGATGCTTTACATATGGTTGCTTTTCTTCACCAGCAAGATGTCACGATCTGGGGAGGCGGAAGTACAGACAATTCTAAACTGCGGTATGACCTGTCAATCGATAGCGGAAATATATTTTCCCATGATATCGGATCGTTGAATACATCTTTCAGGTACCGGAATGCCTATCCGAACCTGTCTTTGTCTAATGGACCAGGAAATATTAATCCCTTCAATAGCAAGCTGGTATGGGCCGCTTCCACCAATAGTTCGTTCCCTTTTGACCCAAATCTTCCTGTTACCTGGGTAGGGCATGTGACCGGCGCATCAGAGCTGACGACAACATCCCCGCCTTCCAGCACCGAAATATATCGTTTTGACGCTGAACTGACCACCATCGCCAGCAGTCTCTGCAACGGAAAGCAGGGGGAGTTCTGGTATACTGAATTCCAAGGTTCCGGTATCAGCAGCACCGATTCTGTTGTTATCTACAGGGGAACCTATAATGCATCGACAACGGATATTGACTGGGTTTCGCATCATTCTGTCAGTCCCGCTTATAACACAGCGGTTGATGCCACGAAACATTACCTCTCGCCAAACATTGCTTTTTCTCCTGCGGGAACCACTGGGTGGGCAGCATGGCTTGGAGATTTGGCTGGCGGTCAGGATGGGACCCTGAACCCGATTCTCATGAAATCCACCGATGGGGGCGCCACATGGGGTAGGCCTGTGGAGGTCGATTTTTCCACCATTGTCTATGAGGGAAGTCAGGCAACGCTCACGGATTTTCTCAAACATCGCAATCTCTTATTTAGCTCGGGAATAGCGACATCTACCTATGAAGCCGACCTCACTGTAGACGCGAACGGTGCTCCCCATTTTGTAATGGTTGTGGGCAATGTCAGAACAGGAAGGCTAGGAAAATCATACGAAATTTTCGAGAGTCAGGAAAAAGTACTCCTCGACGTTACCACAAACGATGGCGGAGCAACCTGGATTGCCAAGGAAATTGCTGAAATCCGAACATTGAAAGGTGAATTCGGGACCATGGATTCTAATGGAAACCTCATCAGTCAGTACAATTACAGCCAGGTGTCACGATCTGAAGATGGCATGCGTATTTTTTACAGCTGGGTTGACTCTGATACGATCGACTACGGGGGGATCAACTCTGCCCCAAACCTTTTTATAGCCGGCCTGAGAATAAGTGACGGCGTCATGGCTGCCCCCAAGAACATTACAGGAGGAGATCCGAGATGGGACGGCAAGGCGCTCTATCCGACCATGGCCCCCACGGTTTTGACCAGTGGAACAAGCTACACACTCCCTGTCGTCAGCGCGGAGATGGTCTACAATGATCAGTGGCAACCCACCAGATATTGGTATTTTGGCAATGATGCCGTTATCAGTGAAAGCGATTTCTGCACAGGAGATGGGTGCAATGCGAAGAAAAACCTTTTGTTAATGATTGTGCCGGTGATTAACGCAACGAACAACAAATGATGGGTTACAAAATATTCATGTCTGCAAAACTATCCGGAATTACAATTGGTGTCCGTTGTCAAACATTGGCAGACAATATCGGTTGAGGTCAGGTGAAGAAGAAACTCTTAAAACGCTTCCTCCTTGGAACGCTGGTGCTCACGGTGGGAATACCTTCAGGTCTCGTCTATAGACAATACCGGGAAGATATGTCTCTGGCCTACCAGCGGCTCTCAAGTGGTGCTCAGTATATTGAAACGGCCTGCGGACCGCTTCAATATACCGAGTTTGGTGATGGGGCCCCAATGCTGATCGTCCATGGAGCCGGCGGCGGGTACGACCAGGGTGAATACTTTGCCAGATTAATTGGCGGCAATTACCGCTGGATTTCTCCATCTCGTTTTGGGTTTCTGGCTACTCCAGCACCAGACGAGGCCAATTCATCGCTACAAGCCGATGCATATGCCTGCCTGCTGGACACATTGGGAATCGATCGTGTTGGTGTGGTTGGGGTTTCAATGGGCGGCCCATCCGCCTTGTTGTTTGCTCTCCAGTATCAGCAACGAACCAAATCCTTAGTAATGATCAGTGCTGCCAGCCATGCCATACCCTCCCGACCGGCCGTCCTTGCCGCCCTTTTCAAGGTCTTTCTTAATGATTTTATCTACTGGGCGATGGTGAAATTGAGCCCTTCAGGACTTCTTGTGGCGCTGGGAGTTCCAATGGAAGTTCAGAAGCAACTCTCAGCCGAAGACGTGACCCAATTACATGCCTTTTTAGAATCGATAAAGCCGATGGGCGCCCGTCGGAATGGACAGCTTCTTGAGCAGCAGATGTCAGAATATGATGCCGGGCAGATCCCTAAAATCCAGGCGCCGACTCTCGTCATGCATGCTCCTGATGATACCCTGATCTCCATTGAGCAAGGAGAGTTTACGGCCAAGAATATCCCAGGGGCCCAGTTCATTACCATGGAAAAAGGGGGTCATCTCGCCTTGCTGTTTACCATGAACGCAGGGGCAAGAGAAAAGCTTCGGGAGTTTTTAGAACGGTACAACATTCGATAACGTGAGGCCGAGTTGGCCAGCAAGGACAACACCATGCCTTTTGCTCCATTGCGGCTGGTTTGAGCCAGTTATTTGGCGTGCCACATATCGTCAGCGAGGATGATTGGAATCTGGCAGATATGATCCGCCTGGATAGACTGCCAGGTACAGAACAGCTCCAGACACCTACCAATTACAAGCAGGCATGACAACCACCCCGTTGGCGAGAACCATGACATGATCAAGAGGGCTGGGAAACCGATAAATAATGTTTGTTGTGCTCCCTGCCCCTTTCCCTGAAACTTCCAGACTATTTTCCGTTTAGTGACCAGTCGTAATCCAGGTATTTTAGCTTTAGCTGATCTGTTCGGGCAGCGAGTTCCTTTTGAAGATCTCCCTCGGCGTATTTTTCGAAAAAACCGACCGGGTCATAGGCAAAATCTTCTTTAAACCATTTAAAGATGGCGCTGACAGAGAGAGTATCACCCTCCAGCCGATTTTCCTGGGAATTGGCAATAAATGCTCTGGTATTGGCATCTAATTGCTGATCCAGATTTTCTCCGGAGTAGGGCTCAGAAAGAAGGGGCGGACAACTCTTGGAGGCACAGTTGACAGCAAAATGGACTCTTGGGTCCTTGAAAGTCGGCCGGAGGATATCGTGCTCAATATTATCCAGGGTATAGGTCCTGCCCCCAATCTTGACAAACTGGATTGACCAGGGTTTTTTGAAAAAACTGCCGATATCATTGATTGAGGCAGGCGGCTGACCGTTTTCAAAATTTGTCAGGATCAGCTTGATGGTATAGGCATTATAGGCGTTAATAAAAAAGGCAAAACGGTCCTTTTCTGATAGTTGTGCTGGATCTGTAGTAGCCAGATATCCCAGATAGACATCCAGCTGAGCCTCTTTTTTTTTGAGGCCGGTATAGTCCACCTGTCCATCTTTGACGTATTGCTGCAGGAGTTCGTCATACAGTGGAGTTTGATCCTCTGCCGGGGTTGCCCCGGCAAGTATGGCGCTCAACGTTAACAGGCTGACAACAAAAACGAGTTTAGCAATACGTTTCATTTTTTTCTTCCTTGGATAGAGGTGACCAGTTTTTTGACAGCCAAGGGGAAAAGACCAAGGAGAACAAAGGAGCCAATGAGGCCTGGAGAAAAGATTCCCGACAAAGAATCTATTTTGCCAATCTCCTTACCGGCGTTCACAAAGACAATTGTTCCCGCCAACATGCCAAGCTGAGAGACCCAGTAAAAGGTGAAAAGCGACATCTGGGTCAGGCCCATCACCAGATTGATGACAAAAAAAGGAAATACCGGGATCAGACGCAGGGTAAAGAGGTAAAAGGCACCTTCTCTGGCGATCCCTTCATTGATGGTGGTCAGCCTGTCCCCAAACTTATTCTGCACCCAGTCGCGCAGGACAAAACGGGCCACAAAACAGGCCAGAGTGGCCCCGATGGAGGAAGCAAAGGAGACAACAACCAACCCCGTGACAAGACCAAACAGGGCCCCTCCGGCAAGAGTGAGGATAGCGGCACCTGGGAGAGAAAGGGCCGTCACCAGGATATAGATCGCCATATAACTGCCAATCACCATGGCTGGTTTTTCGTCATACAAATCTGCAAAACGGGCCTGGGATTCTTTAAGATACTCCAGAGTCAGGTATTGCTGGAGATCAAGACCAAAAAAGAGTGCTACCAGGACAGCTCCTGCAACAACAATTGCCAGTTTGTTAATGAGATTCTTATTCATCAGTGTTGTCCTCTTTTTCAGCGAATCTCAGATGATGGATCACAGGCGGCCCCTTTGAGATTAAAGAAAAACTTCAATCCCTTTTTGACGGTGGGGGAAAAAATCTTGGGAGAGAAGAAAGAGCCTGCAACCCGCTTATTGATCTCCACCAGGGTCGGATAGGGGTGGACGGCACCAGCCAGAGTGGAGAGCTTCACCTTGCCGTTTAAGATGGCAATCCATTCACCGAGCAGGTCTCCGGCTCTGGGGCCGATCAGTTGTACCCCCAATGGTTTTTCGGAACTGTCGAGGATCATTTTGATTTTGCCGCGGCCTTCATCTTCTGCCAGGGCCCGGTCATTGTCGGCAAATTTTTCCGTCCAGATCTGGTAATCAAGGCCAGCTGCCTTGGCCGCCTTTTCATTCATGCCGATGGAAGCCAGTTCCGGGTCGCAATAGGTAGCCCAGGGCATCCAAGTGTAATCGGCCTTTCGGGGGAGATGAAAAATGGCATTGCTCACCACAATTCCTCCTTCATAGCCTGCGGCATGGGTGAACTGATAGGCGCCGTTGACATCACCGGGGGCATAGATATGGGAGTGATTGGTCCGCAGACGGTTATCGACAATAATCCCTTTGTTGGTCATCTTGACGCCGATACCGTCCAGCCCCAGACCTTCAATATTTGCTTGCCGCCCAAGGGCCACCAGCAGCGTTGATGCCCTAAGAGTAACATCTTCTCCCTGGGCGTCAGTAATTTCAACCTGCCGTTCATTGCCCAGATCTTTAATCTGTTTGATCCCTGCTCCAAGGTAAAAACGAACTCCCTCAGATTCCATGACTCCCATGGCAATATCTGCCATGTCCTTATCCTCTTTACTGAGAATCTGGTTGGAGCGCTGGATTATGGTGACCTTACTTCCTAACCGGGCAAAGGCCTGGCCCATCTCCACCGCAATAGGGCCAGCACCCAAAATAATGAGCGATCTGGGCAGGGAACCGAGAGAAAAGATTTCTTTGTTCGTGATGTAGGGTGTCTTGTCAAGACCGGGAAAAGGGGGAGTTGAAGACGATGAGCCCGTGGCCACCACCCAGTTTTTGGCAGAAACAATTTTTCCGTTTAGCTCCACCGCATGCTCATCAACAAATCTGGGCGACCCAAATTCCACCCTGGCGCCAAGTTTACAAAACCTCTCCACCGAATCATGAATCTGAATCTTTTCAATAACGGATTTTATGCGGGCTGCGACCTCACTGAAATCAACTGGAGGCAGTTCAATCCCCGGCAGACCAAAATCTGTGGCCCGCTGCATGGTGTGATAAACATGGGCCGACTTGATTAAGGTTTTGGAAGGCACGCAGCCGTAATGGAGGCAATCGCCACCAAGGGCCGGTTCTTTTTCAATGACAAGTGTTTTCGCGCCAAGCTGAGCTGCACCTGCACTAACGGTAAGTCCTGCTGCTCCACCGCCAATCACCGCAATGTCATAATCAAAATGTGCCATTTTGTATCCTTATAAGTGAGTAATTATCCAGCAGCACCGATTGTGCCCTGTAACAACATCAATATGTTATGATATCAACAACCGTCCTTACAAAACAAGTCATTATGAAGAAACAAAACCTTAGAGATTATTTTTGTTTTTCTTTATTTCGATATCTCTACACGAACATTCCATTCAGTAAACGGCCAGGTGTTAGGTAAACGAAGCCTCCAGGTTCAAACCTCAAACCTCTCCCTCAGCGAAGCACCCAGATGAAGACTTTTTACCCCGGCATCACGTCTAGGTGCCCGGATTTGCCCTGTCAGCTTTGACGAGCAGGTGCGAACACACCTAACATACAAAAGAGTTTCTTTCAGTCGTCTTCTGGAACCAGACGGTGGAGATTACCACTGGCTATTTTCTTGCTCAACCTGCTATTCTTTATTAATCTGTGCAAATGCAAGATTTAGGAAACATTTTTACTTGCCGTTTTTCTTAAATGGTTGACCTTGCCACCGAGCATTTCTCACCGCAATTAATTGTTGAAATGTGGTCGTTGGTAGATTGGATTTCAAGAAGAGCACTACTTCCTCTATTGATTTGACGATGATATTAGGTCCTTTAAGGAGATCAACTCACTAGTTGAGCCCTGACAGCCGACGTCCCAAACAGGCTTGTAAAAAATGTCCCATTCCTCAGTTCAAAGAAGATTAACTAACATCTGAATGAACTACAAAATCAGGAACAAAGGTTGAGACTATGAAACGGTATTTGCTTTTCCCTGTCCTTATGCTAGTTCTGCTTACCACTTTCATCTCTTCGGGGGCTTTGGACCGTAGTAGTTGGGCGGGCCATGAAACTGAGCTTCCAGCCTTCTCTTCCCCTAAAGAACGGACTCTCGCTATTCTGCCTAGCATTTTCATTTTATTTGCTGGATCAGGTGAACCAGAGTTAATTACTGCCATCGCCGATGCTTCTCCTACCAAGGGAACTATTCCGCTGACTGTTCAATTTATAACAGACAGCAGCGGGCCAGTAGAAACCTGGAGGTGGGATTTTAATGGAGATTCAACATGGGACTGGGAGGGGCAGATTCGGGAAAATCCTTCCTATGCGTTTACCAGTCCGGGGACATATAATGCCATTTTACAGGTTGAAGATACAGAAGGAAATGTGGCAGATGACCAGGTTGTCATTTCTGTAACGGCCCCGGTCGATCCTCCGGTTGTGACATTCCAGACAGATCCAGAGCACCTGTTCAACGGGCAGTCAGCGACTCTTTCCTGGTCGGTTATCGGTGCCGACACCATAAACATTAATCAGGGAATCGGTACCATTGATGCTTCAGGCAGCCGGCTGGTCACCCCAGATGTTACAACGAAATATATCCTCAGCGCCAACAGTCTCGGTGGAACAACTACTGCTGAAGTTGAGGTCCGTGTCGTAGATCCTGAAGTTGATGACTTTGTGATCTACATCAATGATCCTACAGACGGGCAGCTTGTTTCTGGGGAGACGATAACCGTTTCAGGCATAGTGAACCTGGTGACGGCCCGGGTCTGGGTAAACAGTGTCGAAGCAGTTGTAACAGGTCAGACATTCTCCGCCGATCTCAGCCTTGTTCCCGGCTATAATGCCATACAAGCAACAGCTTCAAACAACAACCACACTGTGAGCGATTCCTCCTGGGTTGTTCGTGACTACACCTACACACCCCAGCCTGAAGGCAGTTTTGGGGTACAGTATGAAGACCTTATGCCTGACGACTCCGTAATAGCATCCTACGATAAAGACCGTTTTTCCGTTATCTCCGGCCTGGTGGAGAATGAGCAGTCAAGCTCGCTTCAAGGGGTTACCATTACCATTAAAAACCATCCTGAATATGGAACGGCCCATACTGACAGTACGGGACATTTTTCTATCCCTGTCGAGGGTGGCACCACCCATATTGTAATGTATCAGCATGATAGTTACCTGACGTCACATCGGAAAATTGATGTCCCGATTAATGATATTGCCATTGTGGATATGGTCCGTCTCGTTGTTCAGGATAGTGCAGTAACAAACATTTCTTTTGATGGAAACCCTGATACTGTTGTAACCCATATCAGCAGTGAAACTACAGATACTTTCGGCAGCAGGGCCATGACCATGGTCTTTCAGGGGGACAACCGTGCATGGGAAGTGGATGAACAGGGGCAGCGGATTCGTGAGCTGAGCATCATGGCGACCCGAGCCACCGAATTTACAACACCAGAAGCCATGCCCTCTGTCCTGCCACCGAATTCCGCCTTTACCTACTGTGCGGAATTGTCCGTCGACGGTGTCAAGCGGGTGCAGTTCGAGAAGCCTGTAGTAACCTATATTGACAATTTTATCGGTTTTGACGTGGGTATGGCGGTTCCTGTTGGCTATTACGACAGGGATAAAGGCGATTGGGTTTCTTCAGATAACGGAATTGTGGTTCTTCTGCTGGATACAAACAGCGACGGTGTTGTGGATGCTCTGGATGCTGACGGTGACGGCCTCGCCGATGATCTAAACAGTAATGGTACCTTCGAAGATGAGGTCACCGGGCTAGAGAACCCGGCAAGATATGTTCCGGGCAAAACCTTCTGGCGGGTTGAGATAACTCACTTCACACCCTGGGATTGCAACTGGCCTTACGGCCCCCCGGAAGATGCTATCATCCCAAATCCGGAAGACGACCCTAAGGTAGATAAACGTAAAAGAAAACCGGATGCTGATTGTGATGAGGATTTTGCTTCTTCCATCGAGGCCCGGAGCAGGGTTTACCGCGATGATATACCAGTTCCCGGTACCAATCTCCAGTTACATTATACCTCCAGCCGTGTGTCCGGCTATAAAACAGTAATCAACATTCCTGTCAGTGGAGCCAGTGTACCTGCAAGCCTGAAGCGTATCTCCCTACGTATAAGAGTTGCAGGTCATAGTTTCAGTTATACCCTGCCAGCTTTACCATATCAGAAATATACCTTCGTCTGGGATGGCCTGGATTACCGTGGAGATGAGGTGAGAGGCCCTTGGATGGTGTCAGCTGAAATCGGTTTTGTCTACGATGCTGTCTATTATGCACCTGGCGATTTTAGCAGGGCTTTTGGACAAGCAGGTTCTGATACCACCGCTATCGAGGGTCGTAAAGAAGTAGTTATTTGGAGACGGTGGCATGACATCGTTCATCTGGAAGTAAGTCCCAATGGCGCCCTTGCCGAAGGCTGGACGCTCTCTTCTCACCATACCACATCGGATCCCACCACCCTGCTAAAGGGAGACGGGGACATCATGCAGAACTCCGGTAACATTATCGACACCATTGCGGGAAATGGGAGTCAGGGGTTTAGTGGTGATAGCGGGCCGGCGATAAACGCATCATTTGATCATATGGAGGGTGTCACTATAGATGCGGAAGGGAATATTTTTCTGGTCGATAAATCTAATTATCGAATACGTAAAATCGATGAGGATGGTATTATTTCCACAATAATCGGCAATGGTGTACGTGCCTACAGTGGCGATGGCGGGCTAGCAGTCAATGCGCGTATAGGTTTTGCTAGTCACATCACCACTGACAGGAAGGGGAATATCTATTTTAACGATTACTATTATAATGTTGTTCGAAAGATCGACACGAATGGTATCGTCACGACTATTGCTGGAAATGGCACCTCTGGTTTCAGCGGGGATAATGGTTCCGCCACTGATGCTCAGCTTAATGCTCCGAGGTCTTTAGCCATAGATACAGGTGGGAATGTCTACATCAGCGACATCAATAATCGTCGTTTAAGAAAAGTCGATTCCAATGGCATTATCACGACAATTGCAGCGGCAAGCGATTACGGTCTCATCGGGTACGGTCTTGCGGTGGATTCAGAGGGGAATATTTATAGTACCAGTGCCAACGGCATTTATATCAAAAAGATAGATACATCCGGTATCATAACCACAATTGCTGGAAATGGAAATCAGGGATTTAGTGGTGATGGCGGACCTGCGACAAGCGCTGAAATAAATCCTTATGCCATCGCTGTAGATACAATCGGTAATATTTATTTCAGCAATGATGACTACTCTGGCACTGGAACTTCACGCATTCGAGTTATCGACACCAATGGGATTATCTCCTCATTCGCGGGCACCGGGATCGGTTTTGGAGGTGATGGCGGGCCAGCCACCAAAGCACTTTTTGGGTTTATATACTCTGTAGTTATCGATGCCGAAGGAAATCTCCTGGTTTCCGATACTCTCAACAACAGCATCAGTCGATTAAGGAAAATTACCGTCAAAGAAACAGATTACAAAAATGTCGGTGATATTTTCTTCCCGGATGGAAATGGGTTAGGCTATCGCTTTACAGCAGGTGGGCAACACCTGGAAACCATGGATCTAGACACTGGTGTTACCCTGCAGACTTTTGGCTATGACACTGAAGAGCGTCTGGCCTCCATCACCGACCAGTTCGGCAATGCGACCACCATCCAGTACGATAGCGGCGGTCACCCCGTCTCCATCACCTCACCCGATGGCCTGCTGACCGGACTGAACCTGGATGCGAACAATCACCTGACCGGGATTAGCTATCCCGATGGCGGTAACTACAGCTTTACCTACGATGCAAACGGTCTGCTCCAGACCAAGACAGAGCCGGCCGGCAATGGATACAGCTATGCCTTTGATGCGAACGGCAGACTGGGAACAGCATCGGATGAGGAAGGCGGCCAGTGGGATTACACCAGGACATCCGCGGCCAGTGGAGTTGTCACCACCCTGATGACTAGCGCGGAAAATAATATCACCACCTACACGGATCGTTCTCTGGCCTCCGGCGGCAGTGAGTCAACCATTAGCTATCCTTCTGGAAATGCTTCCACCATAACATGGTCAACTGATGGCTTAACCCAGACCTCTGATCTCTCCTGTGGTATGAGCCAAACTATTCACTATACCACTGACTCGCTATATAAGAGCCTTTATGCAGAGCAGATAGAATCCATTACTCCTGCAGGTCTAATCAAAAATACGACAGTGTCCCGAATTTATCAGGATACGAATAGCGACAATGTTGCTGATTTGATAACCAGTGAATTGAGCACAAATGGAAAAACAACAACTGAAACCCATAACACTCTCCTCGCCCAGGAGTTGACCACCTCTCCTGAGGGCAGAGTAATAACTATCAGTTATGATCCCGTGTCCTTGTTTCCTACCCAAAAAAGCATGTCTGGTCTTCTTGACGAGACGTATGCACATGACAGTCTTGGCCGGGTCACATCGTTAAGCCAGGGGGCGAGAACTGCCTCAGTCACCTATGACAACAATGGCTTTATGGAGTCGTTGATAATGCCTGGAGGTCAGACAACCACCTACAGTCATGATTCAGTTGGCAGGGTGACAGGAGTGAATCAAGCGGACAACAATCATACCGGTTTTTCCTATGATGCGAATGGCAACCTGAGCACTGTCACGACTGCAAAAGGTGTGACCCACAGCTTTACTACCAATAAGGTAAATAAAACTGCAGGATACACCCTTCCAGATGCTGGTGGCAGCTATAGCTTTATGTATGATAATGACCGACGGGTGACAAACATTACTTTTCCCTCAGGCGGTCAGTTCACCCACTCCTATACGGACAACAGGCTGACTTCCAGCCAGACATCCGACGGGGTCGCGGTCACTTTTGACTATTTGTCCGGGAACAAGATCCAGACTGCCACGCGGGGTGGTGAGTCTGTCGACTATACCTATGACGGTTCACTCTTATTAAACACTGCCTTTGCAGGGACGTTGGATCAGTCTCTGGCTATGCTGTATGACAATGATCACCTGTTGACCAGTTTGAATTACGCCGGAGGCAGTCAGAGTTACAGCTATGACCTTGACGGCCTTCTGACCAGCGCAGGAACGACGACCATAAGCAGAAATAGTGCCAATGGGTTACCGGAACAGGTCAGTGATGGCGTCTTGATCCTGGATCGGCTGTTTAATACCTATGGAGAATTGGATGTTGAAAGCAGCAAAGTCAATACCATTGCTGTAGCAGGCTGGACTGTTGTCACACGAGATCTGAATGGACGCATTACTGCAAAAGATGAAACCATTAATAATGTGCCTCATACCTTTACCTATTCCTATGATGACCTTGGACGGCTACTTACTGTCAGTCGGGACAGCTCGCAGATAGAAGGGTACCAGTACGATGCCAACGGAAACCGTATCACGGACTATGGTGGAGTAACCTATGTCTATGACAGTCAGGACAGATTACTTAGCCGTGGAAGTATAACCTATAGCACTGATGCTGATGGTTTTCTCCAATCTAAAACAGAAGAAAGCAACGTAACAACATATGATTATTCTCTTCGTGGGGAGTTACTTGAGGTTGTTTTACCCGACAACAGGAAAATCCAATATACCTACGATCCTTTTGGTAGGCGCATCGCCAAGAGTATAGATGATGTCATTGTTGAGAAGTATTTGTGGGCAGGAAATACTACTTTGCTTGCTGTGTTCGATGGTAGCGATAATCTCTTGATACGGTTTGAGTATGCGGGGAGCAGGACGCCCATCTCCATGACTAAAGGAGGAGTGCTTTATTATTTGATCTATGACAGTACCGGCTCATTACGATTAATTACTGCGGTTGATGGTTCACCTGTAAAGAGCTTGGAGTATGCTTCTTTCGGTCAGATCACCAGTGATACTGATCCAGACTTCTCAGTCCCCCTGGGTTTTGCCGGTGGGCTGTTTGATAAAGATACCGGTTTGCTACACTTTGGGGCACGTGATTACGATTCGCTAATTGGACGTTGGATTGCCAAAGATCCAATTCTATTTGCCGGTGGGGACAGTAATGTTTACGCCTATGTCAATAATGACCCGATTAATTTTGTTGATCCCTTTGGGTTTGCAAAATTTCCAATTGATGCGGGGATAAAACCAAGCGATGCCTTTTCGCCTGTCAATGCATTAATGACAATGATGAAAAATATAGTCTTTGGGACGAATAACACTGTCAGTAAGGTGATGAACAATACACTGCAGCAGGCGAAAAAAGAAAGCCTTAAGGCAAAGAGACACAGAGATGTTTGTGAGGAAAAGCTCAGATTAAAAGAAAAATACAGGGAACGGTTAAGAGAAATCGAAAAAGAACGCTTACGTATTAATGATCAGATAGACAAACAACATCAGCAGGGTGAGTGGTTGTCTAATCTGTGGGGATTACTGGGAGCAGGCCTTTCAGGCAGCGTCGATGAGTTGGCTGGAAACGGCCTGGCAGGATTGTCATCTCTGCCAGGTCAACTGGAAAGTGTTATTAATGAGGTCTTCGACGCTACATCACAAGCAACTGGAGAGAATTAGTTTGTTTGCCGAAGAAGAAGCTGAAGCAGGTAGGGTTGTGTCAAGAATAAAGGGGACAGAACGAGTTCGTGGGACACCATACTCAATTCTGTGACAAAGATTGGCTCAACGAAGGTCCCATGTTCTATCAATTAGCAAAATTTGCTCTTTCTACTGTTCATCGCCGAAATAAAGCCCATTATTATTTCCCGAGCCCAGCTGTCTGGGTAATTCGGCAGTGTTCAGGGCGCATACGCAACAAGTCCAGTTTTTTCTTTTTAAATTAGTCTGTTATCTGCCTGCAGCTTTCTCTCATCTTACTCAAAAGTCAAGAGCTTTCTAGCAAGATAGCCTCGTTAATGATCAGTTCCGAGAATGGGCAGCAACTGCACGCTCGTCGGAGGAACTCCGATCATTAACGAGGCGGATCATCACCTCCAGCCCCTGTTACATTGAACCCACTCTCCTCCATTATCAGGAAAACAGCTATGAAATAATCCCGCTGGGGAGCAGGAGCAGATCCATTTGACCCTTCGTTTTATCGGTGAGGTTGACGGCGGCCTTTTTCGTGAAATCCGTTCCGTGCTTGAAAATGTCGAGGCCTCTTCCTTTCCTCTTCTGATGAAAGGGTTGGGCTATTTCCCCCCCAGGAAGAAACCGCATGTGCTCTGGGTCGGTCTAAAAAAATCTGATCCGCTCATTCAGTTGCGCAAAAAGGTGGACGCCCAGCTTGTCTTTCTCGAAATCCCACCTGAAAAACGGAAATATTCTCCCCATATCACCCTGGCCCGTCTTAAGGAGACCCCGTTGACTCGGTTGACCAATTTTCTTTCCGGTAATGCCCTTTTTTCACTGCCTGAATTTCAAGTTACAGGCTTTCATCTTTATTCCAGCACATTGACTCCCAAGGGGGCGATTCATCAGATTGAGACCTCCTATCCTCTGGAATGAAAGCGTGCCCTTGTTTTGTCAGTAAAAAAGACGGCGATTCCAATGGCAGAACGGAGTAAATTGAAATTCCTCTTTACAGAAGCAAAAAGCAGTGGAATAATGAAATGATATTGAAATAATCCGCTTATTTTTATCCTTCACCCAAACATTTCTCCCTCACCCAAATAAAAAAAAATCCCGATATACAATGATTCACATGATGCTTTCTGCAAGGAGCAGAAAATATAATGAAAAGGTCCAGGGTAACTCGTTGCTTGTCTTTCTTGTTTGTCTTTGCAGTTCTTTGTCTTTGTACGATCTCAGCTGGATTTCTCCCTTCCGCAATGGCGGCGGAAGATGTTCCTGCCATTGATTACGATCTTCTCGATATTTATGGAAAAATTGTTAATCTCCATGGGAGTGGTGTTGCCGATGCCCTGGTTGAGGTGTCTGTCAACGGCCACCCGGTTGAGGTGGCAAGACATGGCAATGGTCACGGCGAAGAACTAAAGACAAAGCAGGACGGGACTTTCCAGGCCCGGGTCAAGGTTCCCCATGGCGAAATGGAAGGGGCGTCAGTTGCTATAACCGCCTACAAGACAAGTTATACCAGAGAAAGCCTGGTGATTTCCCATGATGATATTGCCAGAACGAGCAATGGATATGTGGCCAAGGCAGATCTCGCCATCAAGCGCTCGACAAGTCCTGCTTTCTGGATCGCGGCAACCGTTTTTGTTCTTGCCTACATTCTCATCTCCTTTGAACTCCTGCACCGGACTCTTGCCGCCATGCTCGGCGCGTCGATCATGCTGGTGGTGAGCTATACTCTGGGTACGATCAATCCGGAATACCATATTCTTTCCTATGAAAGCGCCATCGCCGCGATCGACATGAATGTCATTTTTCTCCTCATGGGGATGATGATCATTGTCGGCATTCTCAAGCATACCGGGGTATTCCAGTGGTGCGCCTACAAAAGTTATCAACTGTCCCGGGGCAATGTCCTTGTCCTGGCGATAATTCTGATGCTGTTTACTGCCGTTGCCTCCGCGTTTCTCGACAATGTCACCACCATGCTCCTGCTGACACCTGTGTCCATTGAAATAGCCCTGTCTCTGGGGATTTCTCCCATTGCCCTGCTGATTCCTGAGATCCTTGCCTCCAACATCGGCGGCACAGCAACGCTTATCGGCGATCCGCCGAACATCATGATCGGTTCCTATGCGGGGCTTACCTTTACTGATTTTGTCGTGAATCTTGCCCCTGTCTGTGGCCTCGGCATTATTGTTCTTTTTGTCTATTCCAAATTTGTTTACGGCAGGGAGTACGGAAAGGCAAAGATTGATGATGTCCCTCTGTTTCTAGCCCAACTGCGGGAAGAGTATCGGATCACCGATTCCACCCTGCTTTCTGTCGGTCTGATTGTCATGACTATTGTCGTCGCCCTCTTTCTCTCCCATGGCTACTGGCACATGGAGGTGTGTATTGCCGCTCTTTTTGGCGCGGCTTTGCTTTTTACCTACGGACTGCTCACCAAGAGGATTGATCTGCTGCAGTTAATTGAAAAGGACATCGAATGGACAACCCTTCTTTTTTTCATGTTTCTCTTTATGCTGGTTGGCGCAGTGGAGGAGACGGGACTTCTCGATATCGTTGCCGACGGTGTTCTTCGGTTGTCCGGCGGGGACCTGACCAAGTCGATATGTCTTATCCTCTGGGTGGCCGCCATCATGAGCGCTTTTGTCGACAATATCCCATTTACCGCCACAATGTTGCCCATTGTCGCCTATCTCACCGAAGTCATTCCGGGAGCTGATTCTCAGGTGCTCTGGTGGGCCCTTGCCTTCGGCGCCTGTTTCGGCGGCAATGGAACGATGATCGGCGCCAGCGCTAATGTGGTGACCCTTGGTATCGCGGAATCAGCCGGCCATCCGATCAAGTTTGTCGGATACATGAAGGTGGGTTTCCCCTATATGCTGATCAGCGTTGCCCTGGCAAATGTCTGGCTGCTGCTGTTTTATTGATATATCCTTCTCTCATACGCAGGAGTTTCCTTATGACGACTTATCCGCAACCCTTGACCAGATTTTTGCTGCCCATGGATATTCCCTCCTCATATGAGAGAGCGGCGTGGTTTATGGGGACGTTGACCACAGCCCTCGAGGATCGCATTGAAAAAATTTCCATTCTGCATGTCATGGCGGGTCGCTATCTCAGCAGCCATATGGAAAATGTGGATGTACGCACCCGCCATATCGTGAATTCGGATGTTTTTCGCAAATTGAAAGAACAACATATCCACGGGAATCTTGCACCAAAGCTTGATGAAGTGAAGGATTTTCTCGGTCAGTCAGGAGTTAGGCCGCCGGTTGATATCATCATTGAGGATGGCGATCCGGTGCAGCGTATCAGTGAAATCGCCGGCCAAGGCTATTCAACCATTGTCATGGAGCGGCGGGGGCTTTCGCCCATTCACGGAATCATGGTGGGAAGCGTTGCGGCAGGCCTCCTTTGCCGAAGGCTTCGGGCAACCGTTTATCTGGTCGGCCAGCCCAAAAAAAACAAAGTGTGCCCTGCCTCCTGTTGCCTGATTCCGGTGGACGGCTCGGTTCATTCGCTTGAGGCGGTAAAAGAAGCGGCGATTCTGGCCAGCCACTGTAGCGAGGTGGTGAAGAAACTCATTCTTGTCCACGTGCTGGATCTTGCCCGTTTTGCAGAAGAGAGCGGGATCGGAGTTACACCGGCGGATGACGTTTTGTCGGAATCATGGCAGGTGCTCCGTGATAGCGGGGTGCCCGAGGAAGTAATTTCCCGAGTGGTTCGTTCTGGTGATCCTGGGGAGGTCATCTCAGAGGAGATTGATAAAAGACCTTCATGCATGATTTTCATGGGAAGGCGGGGCCGCAACAGGCTCGGCGAGCTTTTCATGGGAAGCGTCAGCCGGAAGATCATCCATCGTTATCCGGATAACTTCGTCGCCCTTGTTTCTGAAAAATAGCACACCTTTTAAAGGGATTGCAGAAACACAACGGCGTGGGCCACAATCCTTTCCTTTCTTTTGGTGAATCCTGAAGAAAGGGGTCGACCTTTAAGAGTCTGCATTGGCCAAAAATAAACTTGCCCCCTTTCTTTTTCACCTCGGTGGCAAACACACTTATCATCCTCAGTAGTTCGTCGATGTTTGCAGCCCTCTCTTCCCGATTGTTTCTTCATGAACAATACACCTGCGAGCCATGCTCACCATGGTTGTTGTCATCGGGGCCAGAGGCTATATAGTTGCCGATGGACTGGGCGGTGGATCCTTTAAGGGCGACACCGGGCCATCCTCGCATCGATGGCCATGGCCGGGGCCTTTTCCGTCACCCGACGAGCACGATGCAGCAACATGGTCCCCGCCACAACAATCAGCGGACTTCTCACGGCTCTCTTCGCTTGTTTTCAAGCCGATTTCGGCCCCCTAACAGAAGAAAAGGTGATAGTACTCGGCCTGCTTGGGCTCTGCCTCCCCGTTGCCTTTGGTATACTGACCGTTTGCCCCCGGTATATCTCTCAGCCCCGGAAGTCAGCCTGCTGCTCCCCATTGAAACTGTGCTGGTCCCCCTGCTCATCTGGCTGGTCTTGGGAGAACAGCCCGCCCATGCTGCCCTTCCTTCTCGGCGGTGCTGTGGTCATCGTTGCACCGACAATCCATTCGCTCCTCAGCCTGGGCCACAGAGCGAGGAGCCTCAACTGACTGGGGTCATTATTCAGAATCCAGGCCTGCAGTCATTCAGAGATCCAGTTACATGCAACGCCCCTAGATTCCCGCGGGAATGACGCAGAAAGTGACTGAGCTTCATATGTAATCATATTTTTTAATCAATCGATACGATTAGCAGGTTAGACCTCTTGCGACCCTTTCTCTCTATGAGGAAAAGTCATTACGATACCCAGTGAGTGATATTTCAATTAACAAATCAGTTTGTTATGAGTTGAGACACAAAATGTCCATGAACAATTCAGGCTGGCGGGCCAGGTGATGAAAAGGCGGGAGAGGGGAACAGGGTCATTGGCATAAGCGGTTTATTTCCCGGAGGAGGATGGTGGCTGACGGGGGATGTGCACGGTAAAGGTGGCGCCGGCGCCCGGCCTGCTCTCAACCGTGATCCTGCCGCCGAGGGCCTGGACAACGCCGTAAGAGACGGAGAGCCCCAGGCCGGTCCCCTGGTTCCTGGTGGTAAAGAACGGGTTGAATATTTTCTCGCGGGTGGCCCTGTCCATCCCCGGACCGCTGTCGACGATGGTCAGGCGAATCTCCTGCTCGTCGTAGCGCGAGCGGACAGTCAACCGGCCGTTCCCCTCCATTGCCTGCAATCCGTTAAGCACAATGTTGGTCAGCACCTGACGTAGCCGGGGACCGTCGCTGAAGATGGCAGGCAGATCGGGAGCGAAATCGGTGATCACCTCGATGCTGCCGAGTTCAACCTGGTGGTTGACCTGGGCGAGGATGTCGGCGAGCTCGCCGTTGACTTGAACGTTGTCGAACTTGAAGGACTGCTCACGGGCGAAGTTCAGCATGTTCTGGGTGATCATGGAGATCCGCTCGGTCTGCTTGAGGATCTCCTCGGCCTCTTCGCGCCCGGAATGCGTGGCGGGCAGGTCCATCATCAGGATCTCGACGTTGCCCCGGATAATGGCGGCAGGATTGTTGATCTCATGGGCCACCCCGGCGGCAAGTGTGCCGATGGCGGCCAGCTTTTCGCTGCGCACCAGCTCCTGCTGGGTTTCAATCAGTTCAAGGCTCTTCTTCGCCAGTAGTTCAGTCCTTTCGGCAACTTTCCCTTCCAGTTCGCGGTTGAGCCGGTTGAGATCGCTCTCCCGTTCCTTCAGGGCGGTCGCCATCCGGTTGAAGGTGGTGGTCAGGTGGCCGATTTCGTCGCGGGTGGTCGGCACGATTTCGATGTTGCGCTCGCCAGCGGCAACCTGCATCGCCATGGCGTCGAGTTCGAGTACTGGACGGCAAAGAGCTTTGGAGATGTAGCGGGCAATCAGGTAACCGAAGGCGCAGCCGAGCAGCAGCAGGCCAAGCAGCAGCAAGCCGGAGCGGACCTTGAGCGCCGTGAACGGCTTTTCGAGGAGGCCGACGTAGAGGGCGCCGATCGCCTCACCGGAGGAGTCAAGGATCGGTTCATAGGCGGTCAGATACCACTGGTCGACGACCTTGGCCCGACCAAGCCAGATCTGCTTCTGGTTGAGAACCGCCTGGGCAACCTCCGGGGAGACCCGGGTGCCCATGGCTCGCTCGCCGCTGGGCAGGCTGATAGTGGTCGCCGCCCGGAGGTCTTTCAAAAAGATGGTGGCGCTGCCGGACCCGTTTCCATCCCCGCTCTGGGAACCGAAGACAATCTCCTGAATGCGGTCGACCAGGGGCATGTTGCCGTTCAGCAGAGTTCCGCCGTAGAGGCAGCCGACCACCTGGCCTTTGTGGTCAACAACCGGGCTGGCGCCGACCAGGAACATGCCCCGTTCTTCGAGGACGGCCGGGACTACCCCATGTTTCGCCGGTGCCAGGATGGCGGCACGCCTGGCCAGACCGTCCCCTTCGAGCTGCAGTTGCTGCGGTTCCAAAAGCACGACGCCGGAGTAGTGTACGCCGGCCAGCGCCCGGCGTACGAAGGGGAGGGGGTGCGCGTCATCGCCCTGGGGGCGCGGCAGCAGGATCCTGCCATGGTGGTCAGTCAAGGTCAGAATGTCGAGCCCTTCCATCCGGCGGGTGGCTGCCAGCTCGCTGGCAAGGGGGATCAGGCTGTCTGCGGTCAGGTGTTCGGCCAGGTCGGAGACGTTAGCGGTCAGCCGGACAATATCGGCGACCCGGATCTTTTCATATTCGAGGACCGCCCGGCTGGCGTTCAGGTCGTTACGGACCTTCTTCTGCGCTTCGTCGACGATCCCGGCGTGGATCAGGTTGAAGGTGGCGATGGAGACCAGCAGCAGGATGAAGGTCAGGGGGGTGACCGCCGCCAGGGTCAGTTTTCCCTGAATGGAGAGGGGAGGCCGGCGGAAGACGGTCATTCCGCAGTCTCCGTGTCTTCGGGACTGAGGTCGAAATCCTTGATCTTACGGTCGAGGGTTTTACGGGTAACGCCGAGAAGTTCGGCAGTACGACTTTTGTGCCAGCGGGTCTGTTTGAGGGCCCGGATTACCTGGATCCGCTCCGCTTCGCGCAGACTGAGCACCGGGCCGTTTACACCGCCGGGCGAGCTCTTGTTCGGCTCGAGTATCTTCAGTGGCAGGGACTCGAGGCCGATCTCATCGCCGTGGGAGAGGATGACCCCGCGCTCGACGGCGTTCTCCAGTTCGCGCACGTTGCCGGGCCATTGGTACGTACGCATCACCGCCAGTGCCTGCGGGGAAAACCGGCTGACCCGGTGGCCAGTCTTGGCGGCGCTTTTGACGAGAAAATGGTTGGCCAACGGTTCGATATCCTCGGGACGCTCCCGCAGGGGGGGCAGGGTAAGGGGGATGACGTTCAGGCGGTAATAGAGGTCTTCGCGAAAATTGCCGGCGGCGACCTCTTTCTCCAGGTTCTTGTTGGTGGCGGCGATGAAGCGCACGTCAACGCTACAGGTGCGGGTGGCACCGACCGGGAGAAAATCCCCTTCCTGTAAAACCCGCAGCAGCTTGACCTGCAGGGCGACGCTGATGTCGCCAATCTCGTCGAGGAAGAGGGTACCGCCGTCCGCTTCGTCGAGAAGCCCCTTCTGCGCCTGGACCGCCCCGGTAAAGGCGCCTTTGACATGGCCAAACAACTGACTCTCCAGCAGAGTTTCGGACAGGGCGGCGCAGTTGATGGCGACCAGCCGGTTCTGCGCCCGCGGGCTGTTGTAATGGATCGCCCCGGCGATCAGCTCCTTACCGGTGCCACTCTCACCGAGGACCAGGACGCTGGAATGGCTCTCAGCCACCCGCAGGGCAAGCCGATAGACCTCGCCGAAGGTCTTGCTGACAAAAACCGGGGCGTTGGGGAGCTGTCGTTCCTGCAGGGCTTTTTTCAACTGGGTATTCTCCTCCCTCAGCTGCTTCTGCTTGAGGGCGTTCTTGGTCAGGGCGGAGAGTTTTTCCTGGGGGAAGGGCTTGATCAGGTAGTCGTAAGCGCCCAGCTTCATCGCTTCAACCGCCAATTCGATGGTGCCATGCCCGCTCATCATGATCACCGGCATCTCAGGTTGAAGTTCCTTGACCCGGCGCAGGGTCTCGATCCCATCCAGTTCCGGCATCTTGATATCGAGCAGCAGCAGATCTCCGGACGTTTCACTCTCGCTGAGGGCCCGCAGCATCTTGAGCGGGCTCACGTAGGTCGCGACCTGGTAGCCCCAGCTTCCAAGCATTTTGGCAAGGTACTTGCACATTCCCTCCTCGTCGTCACAGACGATGATCCGGTATCTCATAATGTTCCTCTTCTAAAATATATGGGCCCCCGTCATTGTAATCAGAAAAACGGTCTAGAGAAAAGCGCTTTCGGCAATACATTCCCCATATACTACGATACCTATATAGAAACATTACATATAGTAATGGGTAGGGGATCTCTCCTGCGGACTTTGGGATCAAAATGGCCGATTGGGTCATCGGTATCCACATTGTGACATAGTATACACTTTGTACGATTAAACCAAGGAGGAAAAGTGCCGTTTTATACAGCCGTTCTCTCCACCTTCCATTTGATCCCAGTCAGTTGCGCGTCCCCCCTAACCTCTTGGCACAGCGTTTGCTAGGCGTAAAGTTCATCGGTTACGCCATGACCTTGCGGTCAAATTCAATATGAGGAGAGAATAAATGGGAGTTTCACGTAGAGATTTTCTCAAGGGCAGTGGAGCCGCAGCCGTCGGTCTAGCCCTTTCGGACAAGCCAGCCAGTGCCACAGACAAAATCCCCGGTCTGCGGACCAAGGGGTCAACCACCACAACCAGTGTCTGTCCATACTGTGCCGTGGGCTGCGGCATGCTCGTCCAGAGCAGGAACGGCAAGGTCATCAATATCGAGGGTGACCCCGAGCATCCGATCAACCAGGGTTCACTCTGTTCCAAGGGGAGCGCCCTCTTCCAGGTGGCCAACAACGAGCGCCGCCTGACCAAGGTGCAGTACCGGGCCCCCGGCAGCACCAAGTGGGAAGAAAAGTCCTGGGACTGGACGATGAAACGGATCGCCATGTTGATGAAGGAGAGTCGCGACCGCAACTTCGTCAAGACCGAGAAAATCGACGGTAAGGAATACACCGTCAACCGCAACGAGGGGATGGCCATGATCGGCGCCGCCGCCCTCGACAACGAGGAGTGCTACCTGCTCGGCAAATTCGCCCGGGCCATGGGGGTGGGGTACCTCGAACATCAGGCACGAATCTGACACAGTGCCACAGTCGCCGGTCTGGCGGCTTCCTTCGGTCGTGGAGCCATGACCAACCACTGGATCGATATCCAACATGCCGATGTCATCCTGGCAATCGGCTCGAACCCTGCCGAGAACCATCCCATCAGCTTTAAGTATATCGAAAAGGCGATGGACAACGGCGGCCGACTGATCTCCGTCGATCCCCGCTATACCAGGACTTCCTCAAAGGCCGATACCTACGCCCAACTGCGGCCCGGGACCGACATTGCCTTCATGGGCGGCCTGATAAACTACGTGCTGCAGAACGACCTGATGCACAGGGAATACGTGCTCAACTACACCAACGCAGCCTTCATCATCAGTGATGAATTCGATTTCGACGACGGCATCTTCTCTGGCTACAATGCCCAGAACTTCAATTACGAAAAGGACTCGTGGAAATATCAGCTCGACTCGGAGGGCAACGCCCTTCGCGACGAGACCCTGCAGCACCCGCGCAGTGTCTACCAACTGATGAAGAAGCACTACATCCGCTACACCCCCGAGAAAGTCTGCGAGATTACCGGCACCGCCATTCAGGACTACATGGAAGTGGCCCGAACCTTCTGCAGCACCGGCAAGGCAGGCAAGGCGGCGACCATCATGTATGCCATGGGAACCACCCAGCATACCCACGGAACTCAGAACGTGCGTTCCTACGCCATGCTGCAGCTCCTTCTCGGCAACATCGGCATCGCCGGCGGCGGCATCAACGCCCTGCGCGGCGAAGCGAATGTCCAGGGCTCGACCGACTACGCCATCCTCTACCATATTCTTCCCGGCTACCTGAAGTCCCCGACCTATGACAACGTCTCTCTTTCTGACTACAATACGATGTGGACGCCGAAGAACAACGATCCTAAGAGCGCCAACTGGTGGGGCAACACCCCAAAGTACATGGCCAGTCTGCTCAAGGCCTATTGGGGCGATACGGCGACCGAGAAGAACGACTTCTGCTACGACTACCTGCCCAAGCGCAGCGGCAACTACTCCTTCATCAAGCTGATGGAGCGTCTGCAGGGCGGCGGCTTCGAAGGACTGGTCTGCATGGGCACCAATCCCATCGTCGGCGGCCCCGATGCCGGAGCCATCGCCAATGGCCTTGATAACCTCAAGTGGATGGTCGCTGCCGACCTGTGGGAGACCGAAACCTCAGTCTTCTGGAGGCGTCCCGGCGTCGATCCCAAGAAAATCAATACCGAGGTCTTCCTCCTGCCTGCTGCCTCCTCGGTAGAAAAGGAAGGCAGCATCTCCAACTCGGGACGTTGGGTCCAGTGGCGCTACAAGGCGGTCAACCCGCCCGGGCACGCCGAGAGCGATGCCTTTATAGTCGATCAGTGGGTCAAAAACCTCAAAGCCCTGTACAAGAATGACAAGGGCGTTTTCCCCGAGCCGATCACCGATCTGGCCTGGAACTACGGCGACGGCCACGAGCCCGACATCAGCATGATCGCCAGAGAGTGCAACGGCCGGTTCACCCGCGATGTGGTGATCAAGGACAAGTCGTTCAAGAAAGGGCAACAGGTGCCCAGCTTCGCCTATCTGCAGGCCGACGGTTCGACCGCCTGCGGCAACTGGCTCTACTGCAACTCCTACACTGAGGAGGGCAACATGATGCAACGCCGCGGCAGCGATGATCCCACGGGCATGGGTTTTTACCACGAGTGGTCCTGGTGTTGGCCGCTCAACCGCCGCGTCCTCTACAACCGCGCTTCAGTCGATATGAACGGCAAGCCCTGGAACCCGAAGAAGCCGATTATCAGCTGGAACGCCATGACCCGCAAGTGGGAAGGGGATGTCCCCGACGGCGGCTGGCCGCCGATGAGCGAGGACGGCAGCAAGCACCCCTTTATCATGGTTTCCGAAGGCCTCGGCCGCCTCTTCGCCGCCAGCCTCGCCGACGGGCCTCTGCCCGAGCACTACGAGCCGATGGAAAGCCCGGTGGCCAACGCCATGACCAGCCAGCAGTCCAACCCGGCCGTCACTGTCCCCGGCAAGATCGACAACAGCGGCAAGTATCCCTACATCGGCACCACCTACAGGGTTTCCGAACACTGGCAGGCCGGCGCCATGACCCGAAACCTACCCTGGCTTGTGGAACTGGTACCCGACATGTTCATCGAGATCAGCGAGGAGCTGGCCGAGTGGAAGGGCCTCAAAAATGGCGACATGGTCACTATCAGCTCCGAGCGCGGCAGCATTGAGGCAAAAACCCTGGTCACCTCGCGTATCAAACCGCTGCGAGTCGGCGGCAAGATGGTCGAACAGGTTGGTCTGCCCTGGCACTTCGGCTTCAACGGCCTGGCGACCGGCGGCAGCGCCAACATGCTGACCGCTGCGGTCGGCTGCGCCAACACCACTATTCCGGAGTACAAGGCCTTCCTCTGCAATGTTGAGAAAGGAGGTAAGACGTCATGAGTAAAGCGAATCTAACCCAAAACAATTCATTCCTGATCGATATGACCAAGTGCACCGGTTGCCGCGGCTGCCAGGTCGCCTGTAAGCAGTGGAACCAGCTGAAGGCAGAGGAAACGGAATTTTTCAGTGGCGAGGGCTATCAGAACCCGCCGGCGATGTCGGAATACACCTTTACCCGGATCAAGTTCCGGGACTACCAGAAGAACGGCCAGAACGAGTTCGCCTTTTACAAGGAAATGTGCATGCACTGCAACGATCCGGCATGCGCTTCGGCCTGCCCGGTCGGCGCCTTTGTCAAGACCGAGGAAGGCCCAGTCATCTACAAGGCCGAACGCTGCATCGGCTGTCGCTTCTGCATGATCGCCTGCCCCTTCGGCGTACCCAAGTACGAGTGGAGCAAGGGGTTGCCGCTGGTCAAGAAGTGCACCGGCTGCTACGACCGCATCATGGAGGGACTGAAGCCGGCCTGCGTTACCGCCTGCCCGACAGCGATCAGCTACGGGCCACGCGACGAGATGATCAAGGAGGCCGAACAGCGTATCTCCCGCTACCCCGACCGCTATATCAACAAGGTCTACGGCAAGGAAGAGGCGGGCGGTACCGCGGTCCTCTACCTGACCTCGCTCCCCTTCGACGAGCTAGGCTTTAAACCGGTCACCATGCGGGCGCTTCCCTCCTACACCTGGTCGGCTCTGCGCCTGGTACCGACCATCTTTCTGACGGTCGGTGCCGGTCTGTCGGCCCTGTCCTGGATTAACCACCGCAAGGATCGCCTGAAAGCCGAGCAAGAGCAGCTGGCCATCGAAGAGAGCGTTAATCCGAAGGAGGAGAACTAAATGACTACCACACAATTGGTTGTTAATGAAATAAAAGGCTACCACCGCTTTGTCAAATTCCTGATTTTTCTGGTCCTGGTGGCGGCGGTGGCCTCCATGGCCCGCTTCATATTCGGCCTGGGTGCCACTACGAACCTGAACGATACCTATCCCTGGGGATTGTGGGTCTCCTTCGACGTGGTGACCGCCGTGCCGCTGGCGGCCGGCGCCTTCACCCTGGGGGCGATCGTCCACTGTTTCAACATCAAGAAACTCGAACCGCTGGTCCGTCCGGCCATCGTCACCGGTTTCCTTGGCTATTCGCTGGTTGCCATCGGCCTGCTACTTGACCTCGGTCAGCCGCACAAGGGATGGCAGGTCCTGCGTTACTGGAACCTGCATTCGCCGATGTTCGAGGTTTCCATGTGCGTCATGGCCTACACCACGGTCCTCTTTCTCGAATTCCTCTCGCCGGTGGCGGAGAAGTTCGGCTGGCACCTGCCACTGCGAGTGCTGCGCTGGCTTGAGATGCCCCTGGTCGTCGCCGCTGCTGCCATATCGACCCTACATCAGTCGACCCTTGGAACCTTCTTCCTGATTGCCGTCGACAAGCTTCATAACCTCTGGTACAACCCGTTGCTGCCGCTCCTCTTCTGGGTCAGCGCCATCTCCACCGGGATGTGCATTATCATCGTCGAGGCAACCTCCTGCCACAAGTGGATGGGACAGCCGAACGAGGGAGTGCTGCTGCGCACCCTGGCGAAGGTTCTCCCCTGGACCCTCGGCCTCTATATCACCATTCGCGTTTACAGCCTGCTGGCGCTGTCAAACGGTCCTTTCTTCGACCAGCCGGTGCTGACCCTGCTCTTCTTCCTCGAGCTTGGAATTGGCTTCATACTGCCGTTCATCATGTTCACCCAAAAATCGGTGCGCAATGATGACCGCCGCCGGGTCACCGCCGCCCTACTGGTGATTTTCGGCGTGGTGCTCAACCGCTTCAACGTCTCGATGTTCGGAATGATGGATCCCAACCAGATCTACTATCCCTCAATTATCGAGTCGCTGGTCACCATTGGGATCATCGCGGGACACATCCTCTTTTTTGTCCTTATTGCTCGCTACTTCCCGATCTTCGAACACCATCCGGAAACGGTCGATTACAGCATTCCCGACCGGCTGCAAAAACTGGACGGAAGATCGAAGCCCGTGGTTCGAGGGATCAAGGCCCAACCGCTGAAGGCTGGAAGCTGATTGCCGGTTCAGCGCTACGTGTTTGAGATAGAATAGAACTTTTCCGATATTCCGGGCAAAGCGGGGTCCTCCCCCGCTTTGCTCGGAGCGCAATGAACGGAAACGACTCGCCGAAAACATCGCTGACCACCATGGCGATGGTCACCAGCCATAACCATTGTCGAAAAGACCAGGCGACTCCAATTGTCGATCAGGTAGCCGCTGTTTTCCTTCTTTTGCCCACAGGTTCAGGTGCTCCGGGATTTTTGGGATTACCGCTCACTCGCTGCTGAAGCTGCTTTTCTTCATCTCTGCTGTATCGTATAAAAACTGAGGAATTCGTAATGGAATAATGAGGTAGTTATTCTTGTCTACCGCGTGATCAATATGGACACCTGACAACCTCGGAGTATCAGATAGATGCCTGTGGTAATTTTTTTTCCGGCCTCGATTTTGAACGAAAATTCTAATTTTTCAAGATACCCATAAACATTTTGAAAACAAACCAACAATTTTTTTGTTTTTCCTCTATATCTCATCGCGATAGCGAATATATCCCTTTTATAAGGACAACAGCAAATTACCTTGTGTTGCTTTGCCGTTCATCTGCATTGAGTGCAGGAGACAGGTGTAACGGCTTCGGGGTAAGGAATAACCAACCGTTCCCTCCCTGAGTGGTTTACTGGTTCTAAGATCTCTCAGACACGGACATTCTAATCAATCATCTCTCCGCACTCTTCCTTCCGATCCTCTTTCTCCTGGAATCAATTCATACGTAATTGCAGAGTCTAATCCCTCTTCTTTCTTGTGCGAAACATAACGAATTGTTGTTTGGCTTTCTTCTCCGATTTTGTTAACCAAGGCGGTTAACACAGATACCTGATAGTCGTCGAGACCAGGCGCTGGTTCATCCAGTATTAGCAATGGAGGATGTTTTATCATCAGGCGGGCAATCCAATTAAATCAATCCAGCGGTCAGCCAAATCTTTTTCCAGACAGGTAGACTTGATAATCATATAAAAGACACCTCCGGGAGGCCAGTCCATCTGGACCTCCAGATACCGCCATGAATGGTGGTATAATGAAATAGGAGCAAAACAATAAGGGAGGTGCCTCATGAGACAATTAGACACTGAAACTTGAATCGATCTTCACTCAAACAACTGTTACCTTCGGCTAATTGATCAGGAAGATAAGCGTATTTTCGATAAGTGCTTACCAAAGCAGGCAGATGTTCTTCTTGCTGAATTGGAACATTTTAGAAGGTAACTTATCAGTATCACGATTGAATCAACCTTTAACTGGTATTGGATTGTGGATTGTCTCAAAGATGTTGGCTATACAGTTCATTTAGCCAATCCAGCCCTATTTTTGCCAGCTGTGAACGCCCGGATTGAATGATACCGTAATGGACAAACATATTTTGTCACTGATTTTGATCTCCTGGAAAATAGTAGGAACGAAACCAGGGAGTTCACTTTGTGAGAGGACGGTGTTTAAAAATAACGGCAATCAACGTGTCGTAGAGTAACCCCAAACAACACCGTGCCTCCAAGGTGGGTGTAATCCTTAATGGAGAGGTAGAAGCTAGTGTTATAACTGGAAGCATTCAAGGCAGTTCGACTAAGTACTGGTCAAATAATACTGAACAATTTTATACCATCAACGATCTTGTGCCAGGCTACAAAAGTGCAATTGATATTTCGTTAGCCAATTATTATTCAAAATCAATTGCAGCAACTCTCGTGTACGGGTTATCTTTACATGGTGGCCCAATCAAAATAGTTGGGGCTACGCAATTGGATCTTATAACAGGCGGCACGTTTGCTGTCTATAAAACTGCGCTTATAACAGCGGTTGATACTCCACTCGCATTAAAAGGCGATTTAGTTGTTGTTCTATACGATAGTGCCAATCAAGTTTTGGATACTTTTAATACAAAAGTTGATAGTTGGAGTGAGAGGATGGGCTTTGCAATGATGCCGGTACTGATGCTTCTACTAAGGCCTCCTGTTGATCCCCTATTGAACATCAACTAACATTACGAAATAGCACAAGAGTTACCTATTAACCCTTTATAAGACGTCGAAGGTTATCTTTGGAATGGAATTGCTCCCTACAAATCAAATGAGAGTAATGGGTTAAGTCTTTGCATGGCTCAACCTGCAAGGGTCAAGTAGCGACTTGCCCCCCCTTCCTTTCTTTAGTTCTATCACCTCACCAGGTTTAGCGGAAGATGACAGATCAGTTAGAGGAGTATTGCGGCAAGATTCTTAACGACGGGTTTTCGACGAAGCTCTCTCGACGGCTTCTGGAGTACCTACCTACTTTGGTGGCCTTGGATAAAATGTGCTCGCCCATCATTCCTTACATCGCTGCCTGGCGTGGGGATGAAAAAAATATTTGGTATGAATATATCGGGAAACGGCTTTTGGCCATCCTTAATTGTCAACCATCGGAAGTCGCCGAGGTCTTCCGGCAGAGTCTTGTCGATCGCCGATTATATCGCTATGTGGGACAGGAAGCCAAGGTAGAGGAAGAGATTGTCACAAGGGACGAACTACGAGGCCATGAAAGCGGTCTACGGGATGAGGTGAAAAATGAGGGTATGGTTGAATGTATTTACCAATTGGCCCTGCCCGGGCAGAAAACGATTTGGTTGAAGGATCAGGCCATGATCGAAATATTTTCCGACGACGAGATCTGTCTCTCCATTGGCTGCCTGACCAATGTCACAAAAGAGATGGAACAAAAGGATTTACTGGAAAAATTCGGCTATTTTGATGAACTGACCAAATTACCGAAACGTTCCATCATGCAACGCATTATCGAAATGCATATCGGCAACCTTCATCGGGGCCACATCAAGGACTTTGTTTTTTTGCTGCTGGATATTGATCTTTTTAAAACAGTGAACGACACCTACGGCCATCAGGCAGGAGATCAGGTACTGGCGAGTTTGGCGGAAGTAATGTGTTCCACAAAACGGCAGGAGGATGAGATCGGCCGCTATGGTGGAGAGGAATTTTATGCTATCTCCATTGGTGATTTGAAGAATGGATTACAATTTGCCGAGCGCTTACGATTGGCGGTAAAGGCTGCCGATTTTGTTTACGACAAGCAGCGGATTCCAGTGACGGTATCCATCGGTTTAGTGGCTGCCAGCCAGCTAGCGTGGGGCGGTAAAGTAACCGTTGAGGAACTGGTCAAGGTCGCGGATCGGCGGTTATATCTGGCCAAGCAAGGCGGACGAGACCGGGTGGTAGGCGAAGATCCTCAGTACCCCCCTCCCCACCATGGACATCAATGAGCTTACCTCAGTCCAGTAACACTCCCAATACAACCTGTTCTGGTTCAGACTCACAACGTTACGATTCCCAGAACGAACCTGAACCAAGTTGACAGTAGTCGTAACTATTAGCTCACTACTGTGAATGTCATGTTTTGTCCAACTCAGGTTGTTTAGAAATGATCAGGAAATATTTTAAGGTTCTATTTTTATACTGCCTGTAAACATTATCTATGCCAACCTTACTTGACTTGCTAAAGCCCTTTTCGTAAAATGAATATGATATATACATGAAAAGCCAAACCTGCTGGAAAGCAGGGACGGAACGCCACGGGTCTTTAACAGATAACCGAGCTACCTTGGGGCAAGGTGGTTCGGCTTTTTTATTTGCAAAGGGAGCTGGACATGAAATGGTCTGTTATTTTAGGTGTTTTTAGCCTTCTATTTTTGCAGGAGTCATCAGAGAGTCTTGCTGGATTTACTGTGGATCATACATCGTCAAATCTGCATGATATTCCAGCGGAGTGGATTGCCAGGGCAAAGCAGGATCTCCATATTGCTTATAATCATACTTCTCATGGCAGTCAGTTAATCACAGGTATGAATGCGCTTGAAGAGTTCCCATATTACGGCAGCACCTATTCTTGGACTGACACCTCAACGGGAGACCGCTCCAGCCTAAGTCTGGATGATATGGGCATCCCAGGTATTGATGACCTTAGCCAGGGAGATTATTCCGTAGATCATAATGGGATTTCAATCGCTAAGTGGGCTGAAGATACTTTTAACTACTTAAATGACCCCAGTAATAATCACATCAATGTCATTATGTGGTCTTGGTGTGATATAGGTGGACATGATATTGATAGGTACCTCTCAAGTATGCAATGGCTCATTGATCAATTTTCCATAGGAGGCTCTCATATTCGTGCTGCTGAGCATCCCGTACAGTTTGTTTACATAACCGGTCATGCTAATGGCGGTGGAGAGGGTGACAGTTCTGACATCCCCAACAGACAGATCCGGACATATTGTGCGTCCCATGACTGCATTCTTTTCGATTTTTCAGATATGGAAAATTATGATCCTGACAACAATTATTTCCTTGATAAATTGCTCCAGGATGATCTTGATTATGACTCGAACAGCAGTGGTTCTGTAGACCGTAACTGGGCTTCGGAATATTTACTGCGACATCCGGACAGCGAACTCTATAAGCTTACTAAAGGAGAGGGAACATACCCAGGGGCTGAAACGTGTGCGCATTCAGATGGACCGAATAATGACGCCAGACTCAACTGCGTGATTAAAGGGCGATCCATTTGGTACCTGTTTGCAAGGCTGTCCGGTTGGAATCCAGATCCTCCAGACACCGATCCTCCAGATACACCGCACAAGGTTACTGCTATGCCTGCTATAAATTATATTCTGTTGCGACAATAAAAGGTGAGTGACTGATGGTATGCTTATGGTTTATCAACCTGCATACCTGTGGATAGTCAGAATACCTTTGAACATCAGAAGATGATTAAAAGTTGTTTTCTCTATTCGACAAAAAAGCTGACGCATAACAGTTGAGATTCGTCCCGCCATTCCTAATCTTTTACCCACCTTTGCCGTTAAGATTGGGTACTGTTTCTCGCAACTACACGCTTTGATGATGAATTGAAAAGTAACAATTGCAGGTGGACAGTGGCCATCTTAACCACTTCCGAGAGAGATACGGGGTGAGATTTTTTATACGCCACGTCAAGTAGCCGAAGGCAGTCTCTTGGTGGAGATTCCTCCCGAATCTGTCAGATCTCATGCAAACTGGAAACAAAAACTATCAGATTTAGTCTGAGTTATCTCATAGCAATCATTCAGCCAGTTATGGCGCCGTGGCCGCACTGGCAAAGTTGGCGAGTACATTTTGTACTTTCTTTATAACCTCAAGACAGCCTTGGGTATTATGGCGCTTCGCTAAATATTCCGGTTCGTTATAAGAGAACCAGACCTGGCCCGTTTCATCTTCCCAGATTAGCGCTTTTTGAGGAAGATCGATGGCCATGGTTTGACTACATTGCATCAATGGGGCTCCCACTTTGGGATTGCCAAAGATGATGAGTTCTGTCGGACGAAGCTCTTTGCCAACCTTCTCTGCCCCTGCGCTATGATTAATTCTCGTAAAGAGGGTCATTCCTTTTTTCTGGAGTATGTTTTCCAGACGATCCGCTGTCTCCTTGACAGGATGACTGCTTTTGACACTGACAAGGCCATTGTCAGCAACAGCCATCGAAGAGAATAGAAACATTGAGATAATGCTGAGAATGAGTGTACGCATGCTTGTTCTCCTTTACAAAATGGTTTGAAATCATACCGTATACGTGGTTGAGGATACATTGCCGCCGCTGCCGATCCAATCGGTGTGGAAAAACTCACCGCGCGGTTTGTCCAGGCGTTCATAGGTATGCGCCCCAAAATAGTCCCGTTGGGCCTGGAGCAGGTTCGCCGGCAGACGTTCACTGCGATAGCCATCATAATAGGCGAGGCCGGAGGTAATCGCCGGGGTCGGGATGCCGAGTTTGATTGCCTGGACGGCAATCCTGCGCCATCCAGCCTGAGCAGAATTGATGGCAGAACGGAAAAAGTCATCTAGCAACAGGTTTTCCAGTTTCGGATTTGTGTCAAAGGCCTCCTTGATATTGGCCAGAAAGGCGCTGCGGATAATACAGCCGCCTCTCCACATGAGGGCGATACTGCCATACTGCAAATTCCAGCCATATTCTTTGCCGGCTTCCCGCAGCAGCATGTAGCCCTGGGCATAAGAAATAATCTTGGCAGCATACAGGGCATCATGCAAATCATTGACCAATTCGTTCGGATCGCCGGCAAAATTGGAAACGGGTCCTTGAAGCTTGGCAGCCGCCTTCACACGTTCCGGTTTCATGGCCGAGAGACAGCGGGAAAACACGGCTTCGCTGATCAGTGTCAGGGGGATACCAAGATCCAGGGCCGTGACCCCTGTCCATTTACCGGTACCTTTCTGGCCGGCAGTATCAAGGATCTTTTCCGTTAAGGGCCGACCATCTTCATCCTTGAATCCCAGGATATGGGAGGTGATCTCTATCAGATAGGAATCGAGCACCCCCTTGTTCCAGCCGCCAAACACCTCCTGCATACCATCCTCGTTCATGCCAAGGCCCCGGCGCATGAAATCATAGGCCTCGCAGATGAGCTGCATGTCACCATATTCGATGCCGTTATGGACCATCTTCACAAAATGCCCGGCTCCTCCTTCACCGACCCAGTCACAACAGGGCTGGCCATCGACTTTGGCGGCAATGGCCTGAAAAATATCTTTCACATGGGGCCAGGCCTCAGGGTTTCCACCCGGCATGATGGATGGCCCCTTCCTCGCCCCCTCTTCGCCACCTGAAATACCGGTGCCGATATAGAGGATGCCCTGTTCAGCCAGAGAACTGGTGCGCCGATTGGTGTCACTATAGAGAGAGTTTCCGCCATCAATGATGATGTCACCTCTATCCAGGTGCGGCAGCAACTGCTCAATAAACCCATCAACCACCGACCCGGCCTTGACCATCAGCATCACCCGACGCGGTTTTTTTAATGTGGCCACCAGCTCTTCGATGGAGTGAGTACCAATGATATTCGTTCCCTGGGCACGGTCTGCCATAAAAGAATCAACCTTCGATGTCGTACGGTTAAACACGGCAACCGTGTAGTCGTGATCGTTGATGTTCAGTACCAGATTCTGGCCCATGACAGCCAAACCGATTAAACCGATATCCGCTTCAGACATTATTTTCTCCTTGTTTACGATAATCCGTCCAACTTGCCTTGATTACCCGATAATCCATTTCCTGCCATCCTCTTCAATAAAACGAGTGCCTGCTTCCGGCCCCCAGCCTCCGGCACGATATCGTTCCAGCTGTCTTTCATTGTCTTTCTGACTTCCACTTTCCCATTGTCTAAGAACAGGACTGAGCAACTTCCATGACGTTTCCACACCGTCTTTTCGCCAGTACAAGGTCTGATCCCCAAGCATGCAGTCGAGGATGAGAGTGGAATAATCTTCATCCATTTTGGCACCGAATGTCTGCCTGTAATCCAATTCCATCTTCAAGGGGGCCAGGCACATTTTCGATCCCGGCACCTTGGCCTGAAAAAATAAAGAGGTTCCCTGCTGCGGCTGGAGATCGAAAATAAGACTGTTGGGGGAAGGTGCCGGCCCCTGCCAATTGTGGGAAAACATGCTGTGGGGAACCTTTTTGAAGACCACAGCAATCCGGGTCAGCTTCTTTTGCAGCCGTTTTCCGGCCTGCAGGTAAAACGGCACATCTTTCCAACGTGGATTATCCACTGACAATTTCAGGGCAAAATATGTCTCGGTGCAGGATGCAGTAAACACCCCTTCTTCTTCCCTGTAGGCTTTCAGCGCCTGGATGTCATTTTTCCCGCTTCCATATTGGCCCCGGACCAGCTGCCTGTCGAGAGTGTCCATGGCAAAGGGACGAATTGCGTTCATAAACTTGACCTTTTCATCCCGCACATTGTCAGCGGAGAGGTCGAACGGCGGCTCCATACCGACCAGCGAAGCCAGTTGCAGCATGTGATTTTGAAACATATCCCGGAGCAGACCTGCCTGTTCAAAATATCCGGCTCGATTCCCGACCCCGAGTTTCTCGGCAACGGTGATCTGGACATGGTCAATATATTCCCGGTTCCAGGCCGGCTCAAAGAGCTGATTGGCAAATCTGAACATCAGAATGTTCTGCACGGTCTCTTTACCAAGATAATGGTCTATCCGGTAAATCTGTTCATCAGTCAGATATTCCAGCATGCTTTTATTCAGTTGGTGCGCACTCTCAAGATCTCGGCCAAAGGGTTTTTCAACAATTACGCGTTGAAACGGTGCCCTGTTCTGACCCCGTTGGACCAGGCCATTTTCCCCCAGAAAGGAGACAATGGCGGCATAAAGTATTGGAGGGGTTGCAATGTGAAAGACGAGGTTACCGCCCGTGCCAAGCCTGCTGCCAAGCTCGTCCAGCTTGCTTTTCAGCTGTAAATAGCCGTCATCCTGATCATAGCTGCCTGCAACATAGGAGCAGCGCCTGGCAAAATCTTCAATTTCAGGTTCACGGATATCTCCATACACCTGCCTGATCGAAGCCATCACCTTTATCCTGAAGAGCTCATCGTCCATTGGGGAACGGGCAAAGCCAACGACAAAAAATGAATCAGGAACCCTTTTGCTCTTAACCAGCGAAAAAACTGCCGGTATCAACTTGCGCTGGCTCAGGTCGCCTGAGGCACCAAAGATCACATATCCACAGGGGCCACCCGCCACAATTTCGCATGACTCAGCGGTGCTTGCAGAACCTGACGTGATTTCCATAAAAAACCTCCTTCTCCTGAATCGCTATTTCTTCAGCTTCCCGATCTCTGTTCCTGCCTGGGCCTGTAAATCGTAGTGCCGCTTAATAAGATTTGCCACCAGACCTGTCCAGCCCGTCTGATGGCAAGCCCCCAACCCCACACCGCTTTCTCCATGGAAATACTCGTAAAAGAGGCGCAGGTTCCGCCAATGGGGGTCGTCCTGGAAAGGACTGTCTGCGGGCAGAGATGCCACCCTGCCATTCTCGTCGCGGCGAAAGATATTGATCAAGCGTTCGCCAATAAGATTAGAGACTTCTCTTAAATTGACCTCCCGGGAATCTTTTCCCGACGTGTACACAGTGAAGTTCGGGCCAAGAAATCGGTGAAATTTTGTCAAGGCCTGTATGATAGAGTAATTGATCGGCATCCATACCGGGCCGCGCCAGTTGGAATTGCCTCCAAAGAGAAACGATTGTGATTCTCCAGGTTCATATTCAATGAGCGCTTCCCCCACTCCGGGAAGCACCCCCAGTTCTCTTTTTTCAGCATGGATCCGGCTGAGACCTCGGACGCCGTGTTCCGAGAGGAACTCGTGCTCGTTGAGCAGTCGCTTGAGGATATGGGGAATCATGGTGTGATCCACCAGAGACAGGAGTCGTTCACCGCAATCATTGGTATGAAAGGGACAGGCACAGATGGTATGTCCATCAAACATGCCCCCCATATAGCTATCGAGCATAGCCTTGAATCGCGGCACGCTGTCAAGGATTTCTGCGGTTACAATCTCACAGGCAAAGAGGGGGATCAGTCCCACATAGGAATAGACATCGATGTGATGATATTTGCTATCCGGGGTAATGAGAAGGTCCTTGAAAAAACCTTCCTCTGCATCCCAAAGGGAGAGTTTATTCTTCGTATGCCCGGCAATGGAGTTGGCGATGGCCAGAAACTGCTGGTAACACTGAATGGCCATATCCTCATATTCACAATCTTCCTGGGCCAATTCCAAGGCCATGGATGTCATGTTCAGAGCAAACATGGCCATCCAGCCGGTGGCATCCGCCTGTTTCAGGCTATATCCCACGGGCAGCCGTTTGGAGCGGTCATAGATGGATATATTGTCCAGTCCCATGAATCCACCCTCAAAGACGTTCAGGCCATCGCTGTCTTTCTGGTTTAACCACCAGCCATAATTCATGATCAGTTTGTTGAAGACACGACGGAGATAGTGCAGGTCGCCCTTGCCTTTCTGCTTGCGGTCAGCACGAAAAACCTTCAAAGCCGCCACCGCATGCACGGGCGGATTAACATCATCAAAATCCCACTCATAGGCCGGTATCTGCCCCTTGGGATGCAGATACCGATGACTCAGGAGGAGCTCAATCTGGTCTTTGGCAAAATCCACATCCAGTTGGGCCAGGACCATGCTGTGATAGGCAAGATCCCAGGCGGCAAACCAAGGATATTCCCAACTGTCTGGCATTGAAATAATATCTGCTGCCTCCATATGACGCCAGTTGCGATTCCGTCCCTCGTGTCGTTCTTGAGACGATTGCTGCTGGTCACCATCCAGCCAGCGCCCCACATCATAGTTAAAAAACTGTTTACACCAGACCATACCGGCCATGGCCTGACGGAAAATTGAGGCGTCCTCTCCACTTGCCCGCGGCACCAGTTCCGCATAGAAGTGATCTGCCTCCTGCTTGCGGGTTGAAAAACATCTATTCAACGGTGCAAAGGGTGTCTTGTTCATATGATCCTGAAGAACAAGTTCCACCACTGCCTCCCCCCCTGGTTCGCAGGTAAGGACATGCTGCGCCGCAAATTTGGTCCCTTCTTGGCCCGGGTTTACAGCATGCTCTTCTCCGTTGACAATCAGGCGGTGAAATCCATCTTTGACGTAGGGACCGGAGTTGGCAGTGTTGAAAAGCCGCTGCAGATTGGTGTCGTTTTCCGTGAACAGGCTTTTTGCCTCCTGTCTGCCATAGAGGTAATAGCTGCCAAGTGTTGGATGCTTCGCTTCTACGGCCCAGGCAGCATCGCCGCAATTGGCTGCCTGCAGCAGTGGCTTGGGCCCGTCTTGCTTGCCCCAGGACCAGGTATTGCGAAACCAGAGGCTGGGGAGGAGGTGGAGGGTGGCTTTCTCCGGACCCCGGTTGACCACCCGTATACGGGAAAAAATGGTCTCCGGGTTTTCCTTGGCATAGGTGACTTCCACATCCCAGTAACGGCTGTCCTGAAAGACACCTGTATCCAGCAAACTGAAAGGTGCTTGACTGCGCGATCGGCGCTGATTCTCTTCGGTCAGCAGGGCATAAGGAAATTCTGCCTGCGGGTATTTATAGAGGTATTTTAAAAAACTGTGACTCGGTGTCGCATCCTCATAAAAGAAGTACTCCTTGACATCTTCACCATGATTCCCCTGATTACTGGTCAACCCAAACATCCGTTCCTTGAGCATGGAATCCCGTCCATTCCAAAGCCCCAGGGCGAGACACAAGCGCTGCTCTGCATCACAGATGCCGCCCATACCATCTTCATTCCAACGATAGGCACGCGACCGGGCCTGATCGTGGTCAAAATGTTCCCAGGCTCTGCCATCCGGGCTATAGTCTTCCCGAACCGTTCCCCAGGCCCGTTCACTGAGATAGGGTCCCCACAGACGCCAGTTTTCAGTGCCCAGACGCTGCGCTTCAAGACGTTTTTTCTCTTGATTCATTGGTATCTTGCTCCTTACAAACCATTTGAGGGCAGAGAGAGACGCTTCTTTTAAAAGAAAAGGAACACGTGAGACATATCCGAACCTGATCAGAAAAGAGTTCTTTTGCCAAAAAGCGAACCAACCATTTTCCTCTCAATTCGTGGCACCGCCAGCCTTATTTTTCATCGAGAATCTGCTGTCCATGAAAAGCAGCCCCCCAGAGACCGCTGTCCTGATTTTCAATAAGAAACACTGGAATTTCTGCCAGCAATTTGCCCATGGTCGGGGAATCCAGAAACTCGGCTCGAAAATTTTCGTGGGTGAGCAATTCGGGATTGTTAGCGGCAACACCTCCTGCGATGTACAGTCCACCACGGGTCACTGCTTCAAGGGCAAAGTCCCGACAAATACGGCCATAGAATCTCGCTGCCCAGGCCAGAGTCTCTGATTCTGCTGTAAATCCTGCGCTAACCTCTTTGGCCTCAAGCTCCTCACCAGTGAGAAACCAGTGTATGTAGCGTAACCCCTTGCCAGAGACCACCAGGTTACCAGTAATTTGCTGAAGACCACTTTTTTCCCGGTAAAATTCCTGAAAAGAGAACTCTCTTTGGGAAATGAAAGGAAAGGTTGCGTGTCCACCTTCAGAGGGCAGAGCCAGAAAATTAGCACCTGCTATCGGGATGAGAATAGCCTTGCCAAGTGCCGTGCCGGCTCCCAAGACACCGACTGTCTGCCTGGCAAGCACCGGACCGTCAAGGATTCTGCGTGCTGCCTTCCCCACCGGAGATCGACAAGCATAGGCCTGGGCCACAAAATCGTCAATCAAAACGGACCGTTGAAAGGAGTTACTGCCTAAATCTGCAGTCAAATCTATATCCCACGGAATATAGGGCGGGGCACAGTAGCTCTCGTCTTCCACTGGTCCGGCTGCACCAATAATTGCAATATCCGCCTGGCCAAGTTGAAGTGTGAAAGTGCTCCTCCTGAGTTGATCAAGGAGCTGCGGGAACGATTCTGCCCCGGCAGTGGGTAACCATTCTGTCTTTATCAGAGTGAGGGTTTTATGCGGGTTGATCTCAAAATGGGCAAACCGACTGTTTGTGCCGCCAATATCTGCGGCAAGAATTGCTTTCGTCATCGTCGCACTCCTCTTTGCACTGTTTTGTGCACTCCCAGCTTCAATCCTGTTACGGCCATGACGCCATATTCAAGAGTGGCTTTTACTCCCTTAGAGAATGCTTTTCTGTTATTTCGAAGAAACGTTCCAACTGGCCGTATCGGGGTTGCCAACCGATGGGTTCGATTTGAACAAACACCGGTGATGTACAGTAAGCCGGCACTCAGTACAGCCCCCCCTTGAGGGGTGAAAGTACCTTCACGAAAGTCTTTGCAAAAAAACACGAAAAAAAGTTTATAACGTACTGATGAGAAAGACATAGCGTTTGGGAGGAAGTCCCCAGGCTGCCAATTCATTGGCAGCCTGGTCAGGGACACACAGAGTGTCCTCTTTCCATTCTCCTTATGCTACTCAACCCATATGGGCCATGACAAGTTTTTTCAGCTCGTTCGCTCAAAAGCTTCACTCCACCTGGAAAACCAAAATTGCTTGGCGCAGATGCCTCTCATGCCTGGATCTCTGTTTTTGTGGCAGATGTTGGCTGGATGCATCTGTGCCTCACCAACAACGGTATTGTGAATGAAACCAGCATCACTCTTGCCTGGGAACGCGACTCTGGCGATGTCGCCCCGATAAAAGCAATCGTGAGCGGATGTCTGCATACGCTGACTGTTATAGTTGACATCACGGCACAGAAAGAAAACAAGAACACTACCTAAGGCAATATGCCACGCGCTCTGAAAGGCTGATAAAGCGGATCTCCAATAAGTACCATTTTCCAGGAAATAAAGGGAAGACTGAGTGAATACGCCTCCACCAGGGTAAAGTCACCATCAAGCAATAATCCAAAGAACAACTGAGGTAAGGGAAAGCCCTGAACATACGGCTCGCCCACTGGACCAATGGTTGCCGCCACACCTTCTTCCAGCAGTCTTTTACACCACACCTGGCTGCCATCTCGTTTTAATGTTATACACTCAGCACTGGCAATATGATAGGCAACAGCGCCCTCTTGCCAGGTGAAGGCATCAACATATTGCGCCAGACTGTACCAACCACAATACAATGCAGCCTTTGGCGCCTCTCCCTCTTGAAACAGTAGATCAGTATCATTTAACACTGTGGGAAGGATTTTGTCAGTTATCTCAGATGCACGGTGAATGGCATCGTCATACAATCTATATCCAGACAACTGCTTATCAGCCTCTGGTTTTATCCAGCGCGCATCAAAATACGCTGTTCCGCTAAGCCCCTTTCCTTCAATCCTTAGACTGTCATCAATGATTCGCCTGACGGTGGCAGGGTCTGGCCCATCCAACCGTGCCACCATAAGAACCTGCCCTTTTTGGTATTGCGTTTTCTGGGTCTGGAAGTCGATAAAATAGGGATTCGGTAACCAATCATTTACAGGGTGCTCCCTAACCCTCACAAGACTCAATTCTGAGTCAACGGAGGCCACAGGATCACGCTGACGCTGGCTGGTATACCCATCCTCCTTTATCTGACCTGTGGCGGGTGCAATGTGACCGTCTATGCGAAGGGGCAAACCATAAAAGAGGAGCAGACAGCTGATTTCTGGTTTTTCAGTGAGGAATGCATGCACAGGGGCGGCAATCTCATCATCATACAAATCCCGTTCAATCCCCTCCTCTCCTGTAGTACTTAATAGCAGCAGATTCTTTTTCGGAATCTGTCGCTTCGCCATATAATAGCGTGCCAGCTCCACACTCTCAGGCACCATTTTATTGGCCAGCACAACAATTTCATCAGCTTCAATGGCACACACTGAAAAGGGAAAAATGAACAACAATGAACACGCAATAAAGAACGATTGAGTGAATAGAGACATAGAATAAAAATTTAAAGACAAAGAAAAAAATACTCCGCCAACCGGCCACATGCCGAAGCGACAATCATCTCAGTATAGCACCCCCCAATTCAGAGGTACAGAGAACCTTTCTTCCAGCCAATTATCAGTGCACCATGAAACCCTGCCAGAACCTGGAAAGAGAAAGCCAATTGCCTCATCCTCACAACTTGGTCCTCCCTTATCACCATCACCATGGGTTGCTGTGTCTTTGTGACCTTTTTGAGCAGTGTTGTCACGATAAGCCCTGAAGACCCGCCACCCTGTTTTTCCCCGGCAATGATGTAATGAAAGCCCTCGGCCTTGGAGAGGCATTGCAACAACTGCTCAGCCGGGCTATGAAAAAAAAATCCAGCCAGCAGGTATTGAGACTGAAGATGTTATGCTTGCCCTTGTTGATTCAATTCTGGACAGTGCAATTGATATGCTGCAAACAGGCAAAAGGTTGTTTCAACGCACTTGATTCATTCAGCAATGTTTTTTTCTCAGAAGTAATTTAAAAATGGCTAACTATAGCTATTTTCAAATCAAGCGATCTATGGTTAAGTGAATGGCGGTTCATTTTCAAAGTACATAAAAAGCCAAACTTTGAGCGATCAAAGGACGGAAAGCTACGGGGCTATATCAGTCAGCCGGGTTGCAAATTCAATGCATCCCGGCTTTTTTTTTGCCCAATAAAAAGAGACAGAAGAAGAAATGAACACCCCTCGGTTTTTAGTACCTTAGCAATTATTTTCGTGTTTTTTTGAAAAGAATTTCGTCAAGGTGCTTTCACCCCTCAGGGGGGTACTGTACTGAGTGCCGGCTTACCGTTCATCACCGGTGTTAGAATTTTTGGAGATGATATCAGAAACAGGGTAATTTTTTTCGTTTGTAGGAGCATCAATTTTGTAACGAGGTGATCAGGCAGAGTCTCTTACAGTTGCCTTTTGTGTTCCAAGACATGTATTGACTGTGCTCTTTTTTCCCTATTGACTCGCTGAACAAGCACTTACTTATCACCTTCTTCAATAGAGAAGAGTTGACCCACCTTCATTCCCATTGACTGAAACCGATAGCGGATTGACTCTCGGGTAAACCTGAAAACTTCAATGAAGGAGTTTGAAATGCATACTCTGTTATTCCTTGTTATATCCTTCTTCCTTTCTACTCCCCTCTATGCCGCGGACTCATCCCTGACTTTTCAGGAGCTCAATAAATTCACTTCATCTATTGGCGCCACAGATGACTATTTTGGCATCAGCGTTGCCATCAGTAGGGATACAGTCGTTGTAGGATCCTATGGTGAATACGCTACAATTTTTGAACGGAACCCCACAACAGGTCTCTTTGAGAAAAAAGCCATATTGACGGCTTCAGATGCTGCAGCATATAAATATTTTGGCGGTGACGTTTCTATTAGTGGTGGTACCGTGGTTGTGGGTGCATATCATGACGATTGTGCTCCTAATTCTCCCTGCGGCGCGGCCTATCTTTTTGAAAAACCGGTTTCAGGGTGGGCAAACATGACCGAAACTGCCAAATTGACCGCCTCTGATATTGCCTATATGGATTGTTTTGGCTGGGAGGTTGCTATCAGCGGTAATGCTGTGGTTGTGGGGTCAGTTCATGATACTTGTGCTGATGGCCGTCTTAATTGCGGTTCTGCATATCTCTTTGAAAAACCGGTTTCAGGATGGGTTAATATGACCGAAACTGCCAAATTGACGGCTTTCGACGATGACTCCTATATGTTTTTTGGTTATAGCGTCGCTATCAGTGGTGATACTGTAGTTGTGGGGACGCCTTATGATAATTCCGATACTTATTCAGGTTCGGCTTACCTGTTTCAAAAACCGATTTCGGGATGGGTTAATGCTACACAAACCAGCAAACTGGTCCTTTCCGATGCCAAGCCAAATACTTTGTTCGGCTGTTCTGTTGCTGTCAGTGGCAACACTGCAGTCGTTGGGGCAATAATGGCTGAAAACAATGCGGGAATCCATACAGGTTCGGCCTATATTTTTGAAAAACAGATTACAGGATGGGGCGCTCATGTCAGCGAAACTGCTAAACTGACTGCCTCGGATGGTGCAGCAGAAGATTTTTTTGGTAGCGTTGCTATTAACGATAATTTGGTGATTGTTGGAGCGTATGAGGAGGAAGAAGGTGGTGAAGATTCAGGATCGGCCTATATCTTTACAAAACCCACGACAGGCTGGTTTTCTACCAGCGAAAATGCCAAACTCATCGCTTCCGATAGCGCGCCGGGTGAGCAGTTTGGTTACAGTATTGCTATCAGTGGCTATACACTGGTTATTGGAGCAAGAAATGGTACCGACACCGGCCGCTACTCAGGTTCGGCCTACGTATTTAAAGGCAATCCCCTTCAGAAAACATTTCCCTGGCCGATGTTTATGCCAGCCGTAACAGGAAAGAATTAACAGATAACCATGCGGCAGCAATACTCCTGATCGTGTGATGCTGGTAGCATCAGCACCTGACCCATAAATCCGGCTAACACATTTTTTTGTGGTTATTATCGCCAGATCGAAGAACTGTCTCTATCTGATCACCGCAAACACAAGATGTCTCCTCTGAATCAGCGATTTGAATTTTCGATTTTGAAAGTAACGAGATCTCCTGTTGAGATCAATTTTTTGGTATTAAAATGGGCCATTACAGTGCAGTCCAACCCTCCACAATCATAATAAAATAGTTATGGACACACTCTTGTCTTCCTGCTACCAATTCATTGAATCATGTATTTTTAAATGTGTCCTGACCGTGAACAAAAAACAAAATGACCCCTTAAAAGGAGTGACACTCTCTCATATGAAACTTTACTCATTTCTTACCGGCCCGGATGACGAGGCCTTTTGTAAAAGAGTTAGCGAAAAACTGAATAACGGCTGGCAACTCTATGGATCCCCCAGCTTGACATTTAACGGGAAAACCGTGATTGCCGGCCAGGCTGTAGTCAAAGAGGTGGAAGGTGAATACCATCAAACTATAAACCTGAAGAGTATGTAACCCGGCAAAAGTCCACTATACCTGTCCTCGGCCACTGCCGATTGTAAGCGCCACACCTCCAGTGGCATTTATTTGCTTCCTTCCTCCAGATTGGTCGCTGGTCCGGCCACCGTTTTTTTTCGCAGATATCCCCTGATGCGCTGGGAGTCAGGTTCATTCTTTCTCCGATAACCTTCTAGCGCTTCTTCAGGGTTCAGCCAGTGTATACCTGTGACTGTTTTTCACCCTGGACCTCAAGTCGCCTGCGCGCCCCGCCTGCCCGTAATGATCTTAACAAGGAATGGCGCTGAGCCTTCTCTCCCTTGACAAGATCAGCAGCCATAATTAGTTTAATATTGAACTATTTAATATAGGATGAATAATGAGCAGCTCCGGTGATAACAAAAATGAAATCCACGCCTTAAACACCTTTGTAAAACTGATCAGGGCAGCTGAGACTGTTTCATCCAGAGCCCATGGTCACCTGAGGGGATGTGGTCTTACGGTCAGCCAGTTCGGGGTATTGGAGGCCCTGTATCATCTCGGGCCGATGTGCCAGAAAGATATTGCCAAGAAAATTCTCAAAAGTACCGGCAATATTACCACAGTTATCGATAACCTTGAAAAACAGGGCCTGGTAAGACGGGAGCGGAGTGATGAAGACCGGAGATACTTCATCATTCTGTTAACCGCTGCCGGGGTCCACATCATAAAAAAAATCTTCCCGGGCCATGCCACACAGATTACCGCTTTGATGAACAAACTGACCATGGCTGAACAAAAGGAATTGGGCCGGCTCTGTAAAAAATTGTCTGCGCCAGGATAAATAAACGCCAAAACAGTCTCTTGCGTGAGGTCCAGATATGATAGAAATTATTCCCGCCGAGAAAAGACATTTCAACGATTTCGGCTGGCTGCAGACTTACTGGTTGTTCTCCTTTGCTGATTATTATGAGCAGAAAAACGTCCAGCATGGCGCACTCCGGGTCTTCAACGATGACATCGTCAAGCCGCAGACTGGTTTTGAGCGCCATCCCCACCAGGAAATGGAGATCGTTTCCATCGTTCTTGAAGGAGAGATGGTCCATCAAGATACTCTAGGCAATACACTATCAATCAAGACCGGAGATGTGCAACGAATGACGGCCGGGACTGGTCTCTATCATTCGGAACAGAACAGGGGAAACAAACCTGTCCATTTTTTCCAGCTATGGATCTATCCGGATACACAGGGCCTGGCACCATCCTACGCCCAGAAAAACTTCACTCCCGAGAGCTGTCAGAACAGGCTGACGCTTTTAGCATCGAACAGAGAAGAAGGAGATATCGTCCATCTCAATACCGACGCCTCCATTTACCGGGCCGCGCTCCTTGACGGCAGAACCGTTTCCTACGAACCAGACAGGAACCGAAAAATCTTTGTCTATGTAATTGATGGTAACCTCTTAATAAACGGCAGAGAAATGAAAAAGGGTGACCAGGGAAGAAGTGACGGAAAAGACTCTCTGGCCATAGCAGCAACTGGAAAAGGAGATTTCTTGCTGATAGATGTACCGGCGTAAGCAGCAGCAATATCTCACAAACAAAAAAGGTGATTGTATGAATTTTCGTGAACTGAGTGAAAAAAGACGGGCGATCAATTTTTTTGATCCGGAAAAAGATGTCTCTGATGAATTGCTTGGCCAGATGATTGAACTTGCCGCCAAGACCCCTTCAAGCTTTAACCTCCAGCCCTGGAACCTGATAGTTCTTCGGGACCAAGACAAAAAAGAAAGACTGAAAACACTGGCCTGGGACCAGCCCAAGATCGTTGAGGCACCGGTTGTTCTGGTTTTCCTTGCCGATAAAAACGGCTGGCAGGAAGGACATCCAACAGTAGAAAAAAACTGGCAGGAAATGGTCAAGGGAGGAAGCATGAAACCCGAGCAGCGGCAATGGTTTCTAGATGCAGCTCAATCCCTCTATAACTGGAGTCCGGAGGCCAATCTTGCCTTTGCCGCCAAAAATACTGGATTCTTTGCCATGAGCCTGATGTATGCCGCTTCCAGTCTCGGCCTGGAAACCCACCCCATGGACGGCTTTGATCACGAGGGTGTACGCAAGGAATTGAATGTGCCGGATAATTTCTGGATTCCGCTCCTGCTCGCCGTCGGTTACAAGAAACCGGGCCTGGAGATGCACCCAGCCAAATGGAGAAAAACAAAAGAAGAAATCATCGTAACCTTCACCGAATAGCCACCTCATCACAAAGGCGATTGGCCGCTCACAGCTCAATCGCCTTTGTTCATGACCAACAACCCTATGTCCACCAGATGGATCGTTTGGCCGGGTTACCATTTTTTTCAAAAACATCGCCGGACTCATGAAGAACAGCATCAAGCTCTTCTACGGTAAAGTCATAGCCGTCAGCAGCGGCCAGAACAACAAATTCTTCTCTGGTGGCCGGTACATCATATTTGGCGCGCACATGTTTGTCCTCGCCGCCTGCTATCAATAGTGCTTCAACGTCTTTTTTAGCCATTTGTATCTCCTTGGGTTGCACAGTCTTCAATTGATAAAAATTCAATACGGATATTTTCTTCGTCAGCCTGACTCAGGCGATAATAGTCTCCTCGAGTGAAAACCATTCCATTTTCCTTCGCCTTCCTCTCTAACAGGGTAAGGGAAGCCGCCAGTTCACTCTCCTCAGCCTCTTCATTGATATGAATCAGGACCTCCTGCTCTTTGTCAGTAAACTGGAGGAAAAAACCGTTGTGTTCCAGAAAAACCAGATCTTCATGGGCATACGAAAGTCCCATTCCCGCAGATTCCAGAATCTCCTTTACAATACCCAATGGTCTGAGTGTCATTTCTTTTTCCCTCCTGTTGTTTCGTACACCAGTTTCTGCATCCTCACGGCTAGAGCAAGCATGGCCGGAATAGCCTCCTTGGCAGGAGAGATGATGTTAAAGGTATCGACGTCACAGATTTCCTGGTAACGGTCCAGATCGAGAAGGGCGTCTTTCAGGTCACCCATGGCATGAGGAAAGACCTCTTCCATGGACTCCACAAGATCACCCATCGTATGATTATAGGGCAGGGCTCCACGCTGCATGAGGGCGGCCATCACAAACTTTTCAATGGCCATGGCAATAATGTTATAAAGTATCTCCGGGGTAAAGGCCTTTCTCTCCTTAGCCTGTGCACCAATACCTGTTCGTAAATATGCATCTCCATCGTGAAGATATTCCTCCCAGCCATCAATGGATCTGATCTTCTTGATGTCGCCGAATCCTACCAGGGAAGTAGCTGTGTGTATCTCTCTTTCAAGCATGATCGTTATCCCTCTTTTCTCTTACCGATTGGTTGACGTTTACACAAACAAACAAGTTTAGTATCCTGCCAGGTTTGTTTATGATAAAATTTCAGCCCTGCCTTATTCGACCGGTCTGCCAGGAGTTGGAAACGCACTATCTTCGTCTCTCTCGCCCACTCTTCCAAGGCCTTCAGTAATTCAGTCCCCACTCCCCTGCCCCGCCACCATTCGTCCACCACCACATCTTCAACCAGCAGCGAGAAAGCACCCTCTGCCGTGGAGACCATGGACTGGCCAGAACACATGCCGATAATCTGACTCTCTACCTCAGCAACCAGGATAACAGCGCCAGCATGGTCAAGCATCATCTCCAGACCACGACGCTGACGAACTGCGTCAAAGTCGAAGTCCTCTTCAATGGAAAAAAGCTGCTGCAACAGGCACACCATATCCTCAAGGTCGGCAACCCGGGCTCGACGAATACGAATATTTCCCATGGATACCCTATTCCCCGGCGCTAAAGGTTCGAATGGAACTGATGCCAGTCCAATCGTAATAGGTGTTGACGCTCTCCTTTTGGGCCTCCTCCTCGGTAATACGGACAAAGCCTTCACCGAGAAAGATAACGCCATCTTTATAGACTTTCCCTTCGTTAATCTGCAAGGAAACACCTTTGCGCAACCTGCGTGACATGGTGCCATGCACAGGCATGGAGGCATATTCAAATATTTTTTCCCAGGTCTTATTCATGAGCGCCCTCCTCGTAACATCCTTAAAATATTTAATTTTGTTTCGCGATCGTACTCACAGGCAATTTATAGCTCTCCAGCCAGAGTGAGACGATATGTATCCTGCCACCTGGCCCCGCAGGTGGCGCAAAACATAGTAACCTGCATCTGGTCAGATTTGATCCTTTGCGGCGGTGCACTTGCCTTTATGGCCTTGGAACCGCATTTAGGACACTGTTCACCGCCCGATTCCAGATATGATTTGAAGGTCATTTATTCTCCCCGCTCATGCAGTCACTCAGGAAATAAGATACTCAGCCGCGGGTTCGCCATCTTCCAGGCCATCGAGGATGGCATCAATGGCCTCTTCACTGTTGACCCCCTTAAACCACCAGTTTTCCGGCTGGATGACCATGATGGGACCACTGTCACACTGTTTAAGACAGGTGGTAGCGCTCACGAGACAGTCCAGCCCCCTATCCAACACCTCCTCTTCGATGTATTGCAGAAACCCATCGGTACCCTTATGACAAATCCCCTTCTTATCCCCAACTACCCGAAATGATTGACAGACAAGAATCATTCTCTCTGGTATAGCCATTGTCCTTCTCCTCTCTTATTGTAATAGTTCACCAGGAGACCTAATCCTTGGTAAAACGTTCGCCTAATTTTTACATTTCTTTTTCTTACCGCCACCATAGAGCACATCAACCAGGCCCTCTATATTGTCCTCGGTAAGAATGACCTGAATCCCCAGTTCAGCAAATTCCTTACGGGGTGCATCACCGGCATGGGTGGCCAACAGGGCAAAACAGTCATGGAGACAATCCTTGGCCAAAGCCTGCCAGCGATTGGAACCGCCACCGCTTCCTGGAGTTTTGCGAGCCTTTAAGAGACAGGGCAACCCGTCATCCCTGGGACCGTAAATCAATACCTGCGATGCCTGTCCCAGATGCATGTCAACATCCATACCATTGCTACTGACCACCGCCACGTTGGGTCGCGCCCGACTCGGTTGAGGCATGCTGATCTCCATGCAGGAATGGGGCATCCCCGGAGGCGGAAGCTCAGGGCCAGGACGATACCCTGCTGTGGGCAGATATTTCGAGGCCTGGACGGATAGTTTTTCCAGATCAAGGCTGTCCTCCCCGCCAATTTCCATGGCCGCCGCACCCAGGCCAGCCATTTGCTCGGCAAGAGCTGAGACCTCAGCATCGTTCACTCCCGAGACCAGAGTCGTACGAATCACCACTCTGATACCTGCGGCCTGCAGGGCCTGTACAGCCTCGGCCTGGCCACGGATGAGTAATTCCGCAGCCTTGGCCAGGGGGACGGTCTTTTTCCCCGGTCGAATCCAGGCATAAAGTTTCATTGCAGTCTCAACCTGCACCGTGTCCACCAACAAATACATTGTTTTCACACCAAGACGGGCCAGATCAGGAGCCACCTCGACGCCCCCCAGACCAAGAGAGGTCAGACGAAGTTCCGCTCCCCGGATTTCCGGCTGAAGAAGCTCCAGGCAGGCCAGTGTTGTCGAAACTGAAGCCAGAACATCTCCAGGACCGCAAAGTTCAATGCTTTGAATCGCCTTCCCCCCTTTACGCAAGGCCTGCACCCAGGCCACTGCCTCGGCCGGGACCAGCGCTTTCTCCACTTTTTTGTCTCCTCCTCTGGCCAATCGGTGATTGGCCAGAGGGGCAACGGGGAGTTTGACATCCAGTATCATCAAATGATTGAACATTCCCTCATCCATGACAGTCATCCTTAGAGGACCAGTTCAAAAGTCTCTTCCGGAGAATCGCGATCTTTACGATCCAGGAGGACGCCGAGAATCTTCTCCAGCAGACGGAGGCCACCTTTGTAGCCCACAGTGGGGAAGTACTGGTGACCCTGACGATCAAGAATTGGAAATCCCCAGCGTACCAGCGGGATGTCCTCGTCCCGGGCTATATATTTGCCATAGGTGTTGCACATCAGCAGGTCTACCGGCTCATTCTTAATCCACTGATGGAGGAGAAAAAGGTCACCTTTGGCCTTGACGTTGACCTTGCAGCCCATGTCCTTGGTAATCTCCTTGATCCGTTTTTCAAACTTCTTCCCCGGGGTACCGGTAACGATATGGACCGGGCACATGTCAATGGAGACCAGAAACTCGGTCATAGCGATAAGCTGATCCGGATCACCGGCCAGGGCCACTTTCTTTTTATAAAAATACTGATGCATGTCAGAAATCATATCCACCAGCTGACCCCGTTCCATGGAAACCTCATCCGGCACAGTAACCCCTGCAACGGTACGCAGGGCATCGATAAAACGGTCGGTGGCCTTGAGACCAAAGGGCATATCCAGGACACTGCAGGGCACTTTGTGTTTCTTATCCAGGAGACGGGCCGCATCGGCCGAGCACCACTCGCCTAGGGCCAGGGTACCGATGGAATCAGCGGTGGACTTGAGTTCGGCCACTGTGGTGCCACCGTCCGGAAACATCTTGTACTCGCCGGAGAGTGGGCCATTGAGCACGCCTGAGGTATCCGGGAAAAGGATGGTCTTCACCCCCACCATATTTGTCAAGCGCTTGATCTCTTCCATGTCGGCCGGTTCCACCCAGCCGGGTATGACGTTGATCTTGCCGTTTTTCTTACCGCTGGGCTCAGCCATATCGGCCATGGCCGTGACCATGTTGGAAAAACCGGTGACATGCGAGCCCGAGTAGCTCGGGGTCGAGGCACTGATCACATACTTGCCTTTAGGAATCTTGCCCTCTGTCTCCGCCTTTTTCTTGATCTGCGGTAAATCGTCACCGATGGTCTCCGACAGACAGGTGGTATGGATGGCAATCACATCCGGGTTATAGACAGAAAATATATTATTGATGGCCTGGAGCATATTGGCCTGACCACCAAAAACCGAAGCCCCTTCGGTAAACGAACTGGTGGAGGCAGAAACGGGCTCCTTATAGTGCCTGGTCAAGGCACTGCGATGATAGGCACAGCAGCCCTGAGATCCATGGCTGTGGGGGAGGCAGCCGTGAATCCCCAAGGCCGCATACATGGCGCCAATGGGCTGGCAGGTCTTGGCCGGATTAATGGTCAAGGCCTTGCGCTCCGTTATTTCTTTAGGTGTATGTCGTAATAACATTTTGATGAACCTCAAATTTATAGAGAGTTAGACTGAAGGCTGAAGACGGAATATGATGATTCTCCATCATCCCAACACCTTCTGCCTTCAATCTGATTTTATTCCCAACCATAAGTGGCGGACAGCTGCGGATTCTCCTGCCATGGCGCCTTCATGTAGCTCCAGACCTTGGAACCAACCAGGCGATCAATCTCATTGTAAAAATTGATGGCGCCCTTGAAACCGGCATAGGGTCCGCCTGAGTCATAGCTGTGCAGCTGCTTCATCGGTATCCCAAGCTTCTGGATGGAGTATTTCTCCTTGATACCTGCACAAAATATGTCCGGCCTCATGATTTCCACCAGCTTCTCGGCCTCATACTGATTGAGGTCGTCAATGATTATAGTGCCTTTATCCATGTCAGGAACGAGGCCATCATAATGCTTAAACTTGTAACCGGCCTCTTCCAGCGCCTGGAACTCCTCCGCACTCTTCCGTGGTTTGTAACGACTTTCATCCGCCTCCACCACCAGCTCTTCGATATTCCGGCTGTCAGCATCCAGCTTGATTTGAGGGATGATCTGACGCCCCTCATAATCATCACGATGGGCAAACTCATAGCCGGCCGAGATGGTTTTCATGCCCATCTCACTAAAGAGATCCTGATAATGGTGGGCCCGGGAACCACCGACAAATATCATGGCGGTCTTCCCTTCGGTTCTGGTACGGACCTCCCCTCGACTCGCCTCGATATCGGGCATTTCCTCGGCAATGACCTCTTCCACCTTGTCAATGAGTTCCTGCTCACCAAAATACTGGGCAATCTTGCGCAAGGACTTGGCCGTGGAGTCGGCACCAATGAAATTTACCTTGATCCACGGGATGCCGTATTTGGTCTCCAACATATCGGCCACATAATTAATAGAGCGGTGACACATGACGGTGTTTAAGTCGGCAGTATGAGCCGAGGCAAACTGGTCATAGGTCGAGTTACCGGAAAAGGTCGAAATACAAGTGATGCCGCATTTCTTAAAAATCCGATCGATCTCAAAACCGTCACCGCCGATGTTGTACTCGCCCAGCAGGTTGATTTTGTACTTGCCCGGTTTTTCCTCATCATTTCCACCGATTATATGCCGGAAGACCTGGTTGTTGGCAATATGATGCCCGGCGGACTGGCTCACCCCCTTATAGCCTTCACAGGAAAAGGCGTAGACATTGCAGTCTCCGAACTTCTCCTTCATATTGGCTGTCACCGTGTGAATGTCATCACCAATCAGGCCCACAGGGCAGGTAGCAAAGACCGCAATGGACTTGGGATGAAAGAGGTCATACGCCTCCTGGATGGCCATCTCCAACTTCTTTTCACCACCAAAGATGATGTCCTGCTCCTGCATATCAGTGGTGAAGCAGTAGGTCATATAGTTCTCACCATCCGGACCGGCATCAGTCTGATTACGCCGGGTCAACCAGGCGTAAAAGCTGCACCCGACCGGACCATGCACCAGGTTAACGATGTCCCGGGTGGGTCCCATGATAACGCCTTTACAGCCGGCATAGGTACAGCCGCGCATGGTGATGATACCCGGGGTGGTGCGGACATTTGCAGTAATCTCAGGCGTCTCATTCTCTAACGCCTCGTTAATCATTATTTGCTTGGCGCGCTTACGAGCCACCTTAGGAGGATATTTCTTCAACAATTCCGCTTTTATATCGGCAGGTTCCCACTGCACCATTTTTTTCTTGCTTGCTGTTACCATTCTCGTACTCCTTATAAATAGGCTTTCGCGGACATTTCCTTTAAAAAGCCTGAAATCAGGCGATGGCTTTTTCGCCTGTCTCACCGGTCCTTACCCGCACTGCATCGGCCAATGGCACAACAAAGATCTTGCCATCACCAGGCATGCCGGTCTGGTTTGTATTGATAATCGTATCCACCACACAGCTCACCATACTATCTTCCACCACAGCAGTGAGTAAGCGTTTGGGATACAGTTTCCCTTTTTCTCCCAGCAGGGAAGCTGCTTCCTCGTACCCCTGTTGAGCCCCTTCCAGAACCTTGGGATTGACAAACCCCCTGCCACGCCCATGAGCCTCATGGGCAAAAAAGGCATCTACTCCGCAATCGGTGAGAGCCTGCTTGGTCTGGTTCATCATGTTTATACGCACAACGGCGATGACCTCTTTCATGCAGGTACCCCCTCGGAGGCTTCCGCGGTCTCCTTGACACCAGAACTGATAGTGTAGGATTCTTCCACCTCAGTGACAAAGATCTTACCATCACCAAAGGCTCCCTTGCCTTTGCTACGGGCGGTATCCATGATGGTATCGATGACGAATTGCTTGTCAGCTGCGTTCACCACACTCATCAGCATGACCTTGGGAAGCTCGTCATAGGTGATATCTCCGATCTTGATGCCGCGTTGTTTCCCGCGGCCGGCAACGGAATATTTAGTAACAGCAGGAAAACCTGCATCCATGAGTGCCGCCATAACAGCATCTGCTTTTTCAGGTCTAATAATTGAGCGAATCATTAACATCATAACGGTATCTCCAACTTGGCCGGCAGACGGTATCACCCACCTCACCGGTATATTCTTTTTGGTTGTCTAAAAGGTATTGGCACTCTGCTTAAGCTGCCTGCATCAAACCGTATTCCATGAGCAACTCTTCCAGCACCTCGATCTCCATCGGGGTAGGGATAACGAAATCCGTGTTTTCGTCAATTGCCTTGGCCAGCTCTCGGTAGACATCGGCCTGCGGAACCTCTGGTTTCCACTCGATAACAGTCTTACGATTAATCTCTGCCCGCTGAACATCGTTGTTACGGGGGACAAAATGGATCATCTTGGTGCCCAGTTTGGCCGCAAATTTTTCGATCATTTCTGCTTCATTATCCACTGCCCGAGAGTTGCAGATCAGGCCGCCCAAGCGAACTGTGCCGGACTGAGCAAACTTAACGATACCCTTGCTGATGTTATTGGCTGCGTACATGGCCATCATCTCACCGGAAACGACGATGTAAATCTCTTCGGCCTTGCCATCGCGAATGGGCATGGCAAAGCCGCCGCAGACCACGTCACCGAGAACATCGTAAAAGGCATAATCTAGGCCTTCACTTTCTTCATAGGCACCAAGGGACTCCAGCATATTAATAGAAGTAATAATACCGCGCCCCGCACAACCAACTCCTGGCTCAGGTCCACCAGACTCAACACACCAGGTACCGCCGTACCCCAATTTGCGGATATCATCGAGTTCGACATCCTCCCCCTCTTCACGCAGGGTATCGAGAACCGACTTCTGGGCCAGACCGCCCAGCAGTAAACGGGTGGAGTCCGCCTTGGGGTCGCAGCCGACCACCATGATCTTGCGGCCCAACTCGACCAGTCCTGCTACTGTATTCTGAGTAGTTGTGGACTTACCGATACCGCCTTTACCGTAGATAGCTACTTTTCTCATGACTCAAACTCCTCTGTAAATTTGCCGGCTGTTCTTTTATCTAAACCCAGCCTTTTTTCTTTATTCCAGGACCACCCCTTTGCAGGTACCCCTTAGCTTCCTTGTGACTGGTACGACTATTACAAGGCTTGTGCCAGACAGTAATATTTTTTTTAAAGATAACATATCAAACAGTTACATGGCTCTGTCCAAAACTTGGTCCCCAGCCACGACTGTAGAGTCTTTGTGCAGTTCGCTACATTTTGGAATAAACCCGACAAAAAGGTAGACTTCCTCTCTTACGATGCAGACAAAAAAATGACGCAAAGAAGGAGGACAGGGGAAGGAGAAGAAAAAGAGAAGATTGGTCATATTCTTGCACTCGAAGTTGTCAACGGCAGCAAAAAAAACTGTCTGCTCACAGGAGATACTGATAAACCCCATCCCATAGCCCTTAAGAGGTAACTTGCCATGCTTCACCCCTCCCTTCCTTATCACCAGCTCAAATTTTCTCTCCAGATGTTTCACCGCCCACTCAGTGCACTGGAGAGCGTTGAGTATCAAGCGGTCACAAGCCGTGCCGAAGCAGAATGTATTCTGGAAGGTAAAATCCTGTCCAGCAAAGAGGGGAGGGAAACGGTGGTGGCGCAAAAGGCGATTGAAGATACCCTGGCTGCCATTACTGAGCGCTATGAATCGCCGCAAGCCTTCACTGACGACCTGCGCGCAAATAACCTGGATCCTGCAGCCATGGCCAGCGCCCTTGAGGTGGAGTTGACCGTAAAAGCTACTCTCAGACAGGTGGCAGCTCAGACAGAATTGCCCGATGAGGCTAAGGTTACAGAAATATTTGCCACAGCCAAACAGGAAAAACATGAGCAGCGCCGACTGCGCCACATTCTGATTACCATCAATGACCAATTCCCAGAGAACAGTCGCCAGACCGCCTTGACCCGGATTACCACGGTGCGTGAAAAAGCTTTAGCCAAAGCGGGCGATTTTAGTACATTGGCTCAGCGCTACTCCGAATGTCCTTCCGCCTTACAGGGGGGCAGTATTGGTCCTGTGGCCCGAGGCACTATGCTTCCCAGCCTTGAAGAGGCCCTTTTTGCCATGGAACAGGGAGAGATCAGCAATGTCATTGAATCAAGCATGGGATTTCATATCCTTCTCTGTGAAGAAGTGATCAAGGTCAACACCCTGCCGCCTGAGGAAACAAAAGCCAAAATCAGAAAAACCCTCCATGCCCAGGCCCAAAAAAGGACGGTCCAGCGCTGGCTTGCCACACTTTAAAAAACAACAAAAACGTATATACTAAAGCACAGACACTCACAAAAAAGTAACTTTTACAGGCAAAAGATAGCGGAAATAGCGTGTTTTCAGCATGGTACGATTTTTGCTCAATCTCTTTATTGAAACACTTACAATTCCAGTCAGGAGAGAGACCGCAGGATTCTCTGTAAGGTCAGCAAGCGAGAGGTACACATGGAGAATATGGATAAAAGGCCTCTGATACATCAGACGCCATCAGCAAGATATCAACTGGAGACCCTGAAGATTCGAGCCCTGTCCGAGATCTGCAAACTCATCGGACGAGCCGTGCATCTGGATACCACTCTGAGTAGAGTTCTCAAAGTACTGCATGACATTCTTCATATGGAGCGGGCAACCCTTGTTCTTCTTGATCAAAACCGACAACGATTATCGATCAAGGCCTCCTATGGCCTCAGCGTCGAAGAAGAACAACGCGGCATATATGGACTCTCCGAAGGAATCTGCGGCCAGATCTTTCAATCCGGCTCTCCCTGTGTGGTGCCTGACGTTCACAGTGAGCCCCTGTTCCTGAACCGGACAGGGGCCAGATCAGGGATCAGAAAAGAAGGCCTCTCTTTTCTCGGGGTACCGGTAAAAGTTGAAGAATCCCCGGTGGGAGTCCTTACCGTTGATCATCTCTTCGGGCCCGAGGTCTCCTTCGAAGAGGACCTGAGTTTTCTTGAAATTGTGGCCACTCTGATCGGCCAGTTCCTGGTACTGCACCACGCTATCTCCAAAAAAGAAGAGCAACTGGTTGAAGAGAACAAATCCCTGAAGGCTGAACTGCACAGTCGTTTTAACCGCCATTACATCATTGGCAATTCAGTGGTCATGCAGGAGGTGTACTGGACCATCGAAAAAGTTGCTCCCAGCCGAGCCACTGTTCTCCTCCTCGGCGAATCCGGTACTGGAAAAGAATTGGTCGCCCGTGCCATCCATGAGGCCAGCAAGAGGAAAAACAAACCCTTTATCAAGGTCAATTGCGCAGCACTGCCGGAAAATCTGCTGGAAAGTGAACTTCTCGGACATGACAAGGGGGCTTTCACCGGTGCGACTACAGCAAAACCAGGTCGATTTGAGATGGCGGACGGTGGTACTATCTTTCTCGATGAAATCGGGGAACTGCCTATCCTCCTCCAGTCAAAGCTGCTTCGGGTCCTGCAGGAACAACAGTTCGAACGGATTGGCGGCACTCGCACCCTTACCGTGGACGTCCGCGTCATTGCTGCAACAAATGTTGATTTGCAGGCCAACGTTGATCAGGGACTTTTTCGCAGTGATCTCTATTACCGGCTGAACGTGGTGCCCCTGCAACTTCCTGCCCTCCGTGAAAGACGGGATGACATTCCCCTGCTCATCGACCACTTCCTCCGCTCAAGTAACGAACGAAATGATAAAGAGGTGATGCTTGCAACCACAGCTCTGGACTTCCTCACCACCTATGAGTGGCCTGGTAATGTCCGCGAGCTACAAAACCTGATTGAAAGGATGGTCATCCTGGCCGACGACGAGATTATCCATATCGGAGACCTGAGAACTCACATGAGTAAACTTCCCGTCCCCTCCAGGTCAACACAGAATGAAGCTCTCGCCGCCGCAGCACCAGTAAAAGTACTTACCGGCCACAGCTCCCTGCAAGATCTGGAACGGCAGGAAATCGAGGCCTCGCTGCGACGCAATGGTTGGGTACAGGCCCGAGCCGCTCGGGAACTCGGACTCACCCAACGCCAGATCGGTTACCGCATCAAAAAACTCAAACTCACCAAGCCCGCATTTGCCTTGGACGGGTGAAGGCGGCTGGAGCCAACTCGGGATTGCTCTCAAAAGGGTGTTGCCAAGATTGGATAAATATCAAATAAAACCAATTGATTAAAGTGGAAAAGCCTTTATAATGGTGGGTGTCCCTTCCAAAAGACTCCCAACCCAAAATAAAGGCTTCTCATGCAC
>Ga0180007_10000480_pt1 | contig 67727 bp, 56 predicted proteins | sample MM_PC_MetaG_FD_121122 | JGI IMG/M metagenome (GOLD analysis project Ga0180007, IMG submission 121122) | Groundwater microbial communities from the Aspo Hard Rock Laboratory (HRL) deep subsurface site, Sweden - MM_PC_MetaG | ecosystem: Environmental > Aquatic > Deep subsurface > Groundwater... | reverse complement strand
AGAGTCTCTTCGGTGTGCTGTTTTGCCAGCTTGCGCAGACTTGTCAGCAGTGTGGTTTTGATATCCATGTGTCATTTCCTCCCTAAGGTAAAGGGAGAACACACGGATCCCACGAGGGGAAACGATGTCCTCCCTCATTGGGTGAGATAAAAAGTGAGATGGGTTATGCGCTAGTCCCGATAAACGGGATAAGTACCTTCACGAAATTCTTTCTTAAAAAGCAAGAAAGGCATTTCTAAGGTACTAATGCAACACGACCTCCTTGTACCAATTCTTATCCGACTTATCCCATTTGAAACCGGCTGATTTCAGCAGGTCTTTTTTATCAAACGAGTTGCCGACAGCTACAACAATTCCATCCCTGTGCTGATAATTGATACCGGCAATCTTGGGCAAATCTGAATTGTTCTTGGCCTGATCGGCGTCGGGTTTTGTTGACTCTTCACTGCGTTGCTCTTTTAGTTGCCTAGGCGGCGGAGCAGCTGGACGATTACTTCCAAGATAAACATCGCGAAGTAATCCTCTGTACGCATCGGTCCCAATGGAGAGCAAAGACAGACATTTTTGGATAGCATCCGTGATTGCCCCCTTATAGGAGTCACCGACATTACCTTTCACGATTTGCATCTGCCCTGTCTGGGATCCTTTGCAGATCCACTCTGTATCATTCACGCGGATAAAGAGCCGGACTTCAGCAACCACCTGACTATCGAAAATTTCCTTGCTCACTACCTCGTATCGCCAGTTTTCCGGCAACAGAATTTTGTTTACGGCATCAAATACATACTGCGGCTTGTAGCCATATCGAACCTGGCCAACAACCTTACCATCCTTCATCATCTTGATTTCCTGCACAGCCGCTCGGCCAAAGCCACGAAGCTCTGCATTGATCTCTTCAACCTGTTTTGTAAGATTTTTTCCTTCGGACATTGTTGTTTCCTCCTGTGATGTGAGAGAGACAACACGTCCCCTGTCGGGAGTCTGTGTGCTCTCCCGTTGATAGGGTGTGGTGAATGACAAACTACATGCCGGGCAACGACATAGAAAATCACGCACGAAAATCGTGGTGCAGTTCAGTTGCCTGACATTGAATCGGGGATCAAAAAAGGAGCAGTTATTCTAATAAGAAATCTGCTGTAGTGGTACGCCATGTAAAATCGTAAACAGAGAAGTTCGCCTGTGCGATGAAACTGTCTTCTACAGATAGACAAAGCGTTTGGGGTGTTCCAAGGGCGATCTTTTGGAATGCATCGTTCCTGCGAATGCCAGCAAACAAGAGCGCCCAGCTATTTCCCTGCAAAGAGGGATTACTTGTGTAAAACAAGTGGAATATTGATTATATAGTTACATTCAGATGCAAAAAAATCAAGACAAAAAAATTCACCCCCCGCGCGTCACCTTCAATAGAAGGACAGATGGATTATTTGGGCAGCCCTTTAGCATAATTCTCATGAATTGGAAGTGGGTTGACCTTTGATTATGGGGCGTTGTTACGTATACTAACCAGCATCCTTTTCAGGAAACATTTCAATTATCGTAGCATCGCCTTTTCGATGAGATTGGCATAGAAAATCTAAAAGCTGAAGATGCTCAAATGTCTAAGATAATTTTGTGTTGCTTGAGAGACGATTCTTTGTTTCCTTATCATGGATAAATTCCAGAACCCTCTCTTTGGTATTTTGAATCCGCGCTTACACCGCCATGACGAATCCGGGATTGAGATTAGCGAAATCTTTAGGATGACGAGAGACCAGTCGTTGTGAGAGACTGAGAAGATCGATATCAATCAGTTGATGCACCACTCCGCCATGCAGCAACCGCAGCACCTCTGATAACGCCAACGACGCCGCAACCGAACCCACAAACGGCGCACCGACGGCCTTGCCAGCAAGCAGCGTCATGCCGCAGCGGTCTAGCACACCGTCGGCTAGAAGTTTTGCATAAGCCGGGCGGTCCTCGATCTTTTCGCCTTTCCGTGTATGTTTCCATATATCGGTGGCAGCACGTCGTCCCGGCAAGATATGAAGCCGCATCGTGCGGAAATCGCGGTGACCACTTCCAAGACCAGCTTCTACAATAAAGTCAAATCCAACTTGGTCCAGAGCACGCCGGCCGGCACCGTTGTCAAGCCCGCACAGCGCGACTGCTGGCTCGTGCGTCTGTCGCTTGAAATCTGCGGCGAACGTCCGTTCCTGAAGAGAGGTAGCAAAGCCGCGCTGTTCAGCCCAGGCCGCCATCGCACGTGTCTTCTTTTTGCCAATCATGGTAGAGTCTGTCAAAATAGAAGTACTCTCTGTCGATTCAGTGATAATGTCGATATCCTGAAGTACGAGATTAACCCCTGCAGGATCCCGATAGGGCAGTAGGCCGAGGCCCCACAGATATGCTTGGCCTAGATGACCAAGTCCAATCAACCACAGATGTGAGGGCAAATAAGTTAGAATCGGCTCGCTTTCATCAGGCTGCAACCAGTCGATCTCTCGTTCAGGCCGCCACAGTGAAAGTCCCACCGTCCGTCGCCCTGCCGCAGGCATCCCGCCACTTACAAAAAGAAATGCTTCATTAACGGCCAGTCCCGCCGCAAGCATCCCGCTTAACGGCATGGCATACCCACCATCAACTGGCAGATCTGAAGAGATTGGCACGATACCGCCCCGCCAGCCAGTTGCAACCGTACGTATGCAGAAGCCTTCACACCGCTTGCGCGGACCTCCGCCGATCACAATCGTCGGCATACCAGTGACCTCTTCGCCGATTATGCCACCCAGTGCCTGGACCGCGGTCGCCAATGTATTCCCTAGAGGTAATGATAACTTCAACGGCGTCCTAAGCGGTCCTGTCACAGTGACGCCTCCTAGAAACACCCTTCGGCCTAGAGTGATGATCGTCAACAGTATGGCTTGCTGCACGGGATCGCTGGTAGCTGCAGGGTCGATCTCAACGGCCAGACGATAGCACTTAAATATTGCCTCCGCCTCATCAACGCTCGCCGCGGTACCACTGTCGATGACGTGCTTAACCAGGCGATGTAGGGAATTAGGTGAAATTTGTGTGGTCATGGTTTGTCACTCCTCTATATCAGACTAATGTGAAAAAACTGGGAGCGCACAGACGGCGGCACCGTTTCCCACTGCTTCCCACCCAAATAACGATAAATACCGATATTAAGCCGAGGCTGAGGGCCAGAGGCGAAACACGGCAGGATCAGCGCGATGTGCCCGGGGCGCGAAATCATGGGTTGGTCTCTGTCAGAATGACTCTGACTCGATCCTCCCGGATGCACGTGAATATCGGCCACAACTGTCAATCCGCGTGATTTGCAGATCGCCCAGAGGTCGCTGAAGTAGCGTCCGTCTATCCGGACGATACCGCTCTCAAGCGCGTTCGGATCGAGATCGTCATAAAGCACAAAGTCGACAATTCTAACGCGGCCTTCTTCGCGATAGCCGAGCATAAACGCCCCGCTCTCACGGCTACAATGGCGACCGCGCTCGCGCAGCTTCGCCTTCAGACGGTACCACAGAAACCACGAGCAAGACAGCTCATGCCGCGGAGCGAAGAGGCGGCACATAGTCACAGGATTGAAGAAGTTCATAGACGAGCTCCAAATATTGGACGATCCCATCTGCAGGACGCCAGATCTTTGATGGCATTTCTTTACGCCAGTTGTCGTGACCGAGGATACTCTCGCGGTCACAGGGAAAGTAGAGGGCGGTGCCGTTCTTCCAGTCGGTTCGGAACACCGCTGATACACGCCCCCCTTTGCCACGCGGCCAGAGATCAAACGCGAGGACTTGATCGATCTTCATATCCCAAGGTCCGCCGGTAGGCTCTACCTGCGGGTAACCAGTACAGTTGAGTCGAAGAACATATTCTCGACCGTCCTTGGCAACCACGCCAAAGAACACAACTGGCCAAACCATGATAATCAGCCGCCAACGCTCCTCAGCCTGACCGAGGCGAAACGCGGCCTTCGCCACGTCCGCCTCGAAGGCACGCTGGTCTGGACCTATCACGCGACACCCCCGACCGCTCCGTTGACCCGCTCGTCGGGGACGAGATCGAAAGCCAAACCACAAACCTTGCCGTCGGTCAGCACACCAATATGCGTTCCAGGCGTCGGCCTTTCATACGTGCCCGCTATCTGCAGCACGTGTTCTCCGGCTTCATCCTCGGACATGCCAAACATCTTCTCGGCAGCCCAGCGCTTAACCCTCGCTACCGTGGCACTCGGTGGAAAGCGACGCTCCTCTTTCTCGGCGTTAAAAATCACGCTCACCTCAACATGGCGGCAACGGTGAATGTGGATCTTCAGCCCCTTGGCAGTGGCGTGGTCCTTGACGAGGACGCTCTCGTCAATCGGATCGTCTTCGTCCTCAAGGAATAGCAGAACATCAACGGGAACCTGATGCTTCTCTGTGAGGCGATCCTTGAGGAAAGCGAAGGTTGCGTCAGGCTCGAGTTCGATATGTGAGATCTCACCGACACCTTCTCCCTGATAAAAAAGGTCTATAAACTTCATGGAATTACCCTCCGAGGGATCGATGTACGAAGCGGGATTGCCCGATATCGTCCCTTTACCAGCTTGATCGTCAATGGAGCAGCAACCCGGAAAGGTTAACCGAGAAAATTTAGTAGAATTGGAGCGGCCCGTCCGGTACCGACGGACAAATAAAGAAGTGAGGACACCTTGGACAGGTCACCACGTCCAAGTTTGGAGGGAACTCGCCGGAAGAGATATCATCCAACATGAGATTGCTCTTGTTCGTTCGGTTAGTAAGTTTGGTCGAGCTGACCACGACGGATTCATACGTCTCGTCGGTCAGATGAAGCGCCTGAACGATAGCCCGGTTGCCGAACTGGCTGCGGGCTGCAAGGTGGTAAAGGGTGTATTCAAGCCGGTCATATTCGTCGCGTCGTTTGTATCCTGTGCGAACTCTCCGAATGACGACCGTGCCGTCTGGCAATTCGGCTATTTCATTGGGCTCGACCATAACACGCCCGTTGGGAAGGTCGATGGCAATCGATTCTGCGTCGCGGAAATGATGTCCATCCCCGGAATTTATCAGCGTTGCAATCAACCGCGAGGCGAGCTTACGATAATCGGTGGCAAACGCATGTTCTGCAGGTCCACGCCTTTGCCATATTTCCTCAAAGGCGGCTTCCACTTTTTGGACATCAGGATTTTCATCGCGACGCGCTTTAATAAGCCAGCGTAGCAGATCGTAAAGGCAGTCGTGCGTTCGGGAAAATGCCGTAGGCTTGCGGGCACCGCCCAGGCTTAAAACATGCGTATAAAGGAAACGTCGAGGACATTTCTCATACAACTCCAGTCGACTATTCGTCAATGTCCAATCAGGTGCCCAGATGATGGGGATTGGCTTTGGTTGTCGAGTACCGGGCGGAAGCGCTAGCTTGGGTGGGTGCTCGACCTCTTTAACGAGTGTGGCTGGGAGCCATTGCAGAAAAGGCGATGGCGAGCGCCCTTTTCCATTTTGCTGCTTTCGCGCATGGTAGATATGAAGGTGTGTCCGGGCACGCGATAATGATACAAAAAATAGGCATTCCTCCTCATCATTATGTGTTCTTTTTGCTTCCTCCAACGGAGATCTGTCGCCGGCCATTTCAATCATACCTTTTGGCGGCGGGCAACGTTGACCGCGGTAAGAGCTTGGAAAACTTGCGACTGTTAGTCCCGGCAAATGCACGGCTTCAAACTCAAGCCCCTTGCTACCATGAATCGTCATTAGTCGGACTGCATCCAGATGCAATGCAGCAGCCGGAACTTGTCGGAGATCCCGCTCTTCAGCAAGTAAAACGAGCTGGCGCACTCGATTTAGTGTGCGTTCGATCTGTCTTCCTGACCCAACCGGAATCTGTTCGCGTACAAAATTCAGGAACTGCCAAACCGCCACGGCACGCATGCGCTCTGTCACGGATACAGACCGACCCAACTGCTTAACCAAATCCGTACGATCAAGCAGGAAGATCGCGAGGAACTCCCAGGCGCTAATATTCGAGCTAATCCCGTTCAGATCAGATGCAAGACGTTCAATGCCTCTGCGAGCCGATACACACAAACCGGGCGCCGTCACCGCTGTTGCCAATCCTTCCAACGCCGGTTCGCGAATCGACCGCAAATATTGGCTCACATTTCGGACATCCTGCAACGTCAGACCATATCGTGGCATTGCACCGATCCGCACTAGTGCGTCACCAAACGGGTCAACGGCCAAGCTCAGCAACGCAAGCAGGTCACGAACTTCCTCCCGCTCAAATAGACTGCCAAAGTGGAGGACGGGGATACCGCGTACCTCAAGGGACGATGCAATCTCATTCAGACGGCCGTTGGTTCGACACAGAACCGCTTGATCGCGCAGTATTACACCCGATGCTTCTAGCTCTCGAATGCTTGCCGCGACGCCTTCGGCTTCATCATTGAGCGTCTCGAAGGATCGAATCTCAGGATTACTTTGTCCTTCGCCCCGATCAGCACTCAATGCTAAGGTTAGCATGCCCTCTGACGCACCCATGCTCGAGGCTACCGTGACCACGGATCTGACGATCTGCTCGGTGGAACGGTAGTTGACATCAAGTTGATCGATCACGGCATCCGGGTAATCGGACTTGAAGCGAACCATGTTTTCGGAGGAGGCACCCCTAAAACGATAAATAGACTGCCGTGCATCGCCGACCACCCAGAGCCTCTCGCCATTGCCTACCATCATTTTTAGCAAGTGCGCACTTGCTCGGTTCACGTCCTGGTATTCATCGACCAGTACGTGTCGATGACGTAACTGCACACCAATGCGCATCACCTCATCTTTCTCCAACAGGCGTGCTGGACGCATGATCAGATCGCCAAAGTCCACGCCGCCATGTTTGCGAAGTGCCGATTCGTAGAGATCATAGATGTCTGCAATTTCGAGGCATTTAGCCGCCGCAGTCCGCGAATCCTCATCAAGACTAGCCGCTTCAGCCTGCATCGCCTTTGCCAGCTCTCGGTAACGCTCAGGTCCCACCATTTCGTCCTTAGCACGTGAGATCGCACTGACTATATCTCGGAGCACCATCGCCGGATCCCAGAGATTTCTGTAATGCACCAGTGGCAGCGTCGGTAAAATGTCTTCAAGGACTTCGATTGCATCACTACGGTCAAACAGCGAGGGATTGGGCGGGAGCTCAAATTTTTCATGATAGCGCCGCATGAGATCGAGCCCCAAAGCATGGAATGTTCCGATCCAAAACTTCGGCGCAGCCTCAGATGCGGCCTCCGCCAATCGCTCCGACAATTCGCCAGCAGCTCGATTGGAGAACGTCAAGATGAGTATGGCCGCTGGATCAATTCCCTCTTCAAGCAGAGAAAGCACACGTTTGACCAGCGTTCGCGTTTTACCGGTACCCGGCCCCGCCTGAAGTTGAAAAGGTTTCCCACGGTGTGCCGCTGCACGATCCTGAGAAGGATCTAGCTTGCGACCGGACGAGTGCTCGGGGGAAAGCTGCCCATCGACCGCCACCTGCGGTAGAAGCAGCGCATCGAACAATTGTTGCCGAACAAGCGCAAGAGGAAGTTTCGTTCGATCGACGATAGCCGTTGCCGTCAGGTCTTGCTCCAAGTGTAACTCTCGTGCAAATTCCCGGGGCAGCAGAAGTTCGCGTGCATAAACGTTGGCCTGCAACTCACGCCTTTCGAGAGCACCGTAATCTTCGACACGCTGAAGGCCAACTGGCGCCGCCTCTATACTCCGCGAAGGATCTATATCTGACTTATTGCAAGCAGCAGAGCCCGCATGTAGTTCGGAATGTCCAAGTTCGTGTGCAACGAAAAGCGCCCGGGTTACCGGATCACCTACCTCCTCACAGCAGATCGTTCCAGCTTGGTCGTCGTAGAGAGCATGCGCACCCTTCAATCCTGGGTCACCCTCAGGCAGCCATACGAGTTCCAAATCGAGGTGCGCTACCGCGTTTTGAATAAGACTGAGTGGATCGAACGGGTCATTGCCGTTTAATAGCAACTCATCATGCAGTGCCGCTGCCTTGGAACGGATTAGCTCGAAAGGGTCCATAAGGTCAGAGTTTCAACAAGAATTTCTGCTGGTCTTCGCTCAAGCCAGAACTTTTAACTGCCTCCTCAAAGCTCTGTTGTCCACCGGCAAATGGCTTGCCTTCTGCGTTGAAAAACTGTGTCGTCGGTGCTGTTTGGGGTGCAGTAAAATGGGCCATCAAGACCTCAGGCGGCACCTTTAGTTCTTCTGCCATTCGGGCCTGAAAACCAGTCGTTATGGTTGCAGGGTCTATTTGTCGGTCCCGTAGCTTGCAGATGAAAACAGAATTAGCATTTAGCCGCGAAGCAACAGCACGAAATTCATCACGCCGCAGACTTAAAAATGGGTTGGCTGCATCGGTGATGTTCGCATGTCTGCCTTTCGTTTTGGTTGCTTCCGCTGTCACAGCGTAAAGTCGGTTTTGGAAATGACTCATCGCACGGCTGACAGCGGGGCTGACAGTATTTGGGTCAATCGCATCCTCGGTAGCTTCGATTTCGTGATCACCACGTAGCATGTCAACAGCAATCGCAATCGCGAATTCGGTCAGTTCCTTCCGAAACTGTGGATACCGGCGTATGACATCGTCTAGTAGCTTCGCGTCAGGCATGTCCTGGGCTATAGATATAGCATAAAAAGCTTCCTGCAGTTCGCGTGGGTTCATGTCAGGGTTCTGATTCATAGCTCCTCCTTAAAACGGGAGAGCTTCGAGGCCGCCCGCGTGAGGCGGTATCGAATGGTTCGTCCCGTACAGTTGCAAAGTGTCGCGGCCGATTCCTTCACGGGGTCCTCGGACTCTACCTCATACCCAAGGACATGGACGAGAATAACGGCTTTACGTTCATCGTCCGGCAGATCTTCAATCGCTTTTATAAGTGGCTGCCGGATCGCTCTCAATTCATGCATCTGCAGAACCTCGAAATTTTCTGATCCTCGGCGAAAAGTGTCTTCATAGGAGTCAGGCTCCCCTGTTGCATCGGGCGGCTGCAGGTCGACCTCAACGATGCTATGATTGCACAGCCGAATGTTTCGACGGATCGCATCGATCCGAAGCGCCCTAAACGCCAGGTTGAACCGGCATTCGTAGAAGTCGAGTTCGTCAGGAATATCGCCCGTTCCGTCTGTCACGAAAAGGTCCGTCAGGTCCTCCAGGATTTTCTCTCGGATATTAGCAGCGTCTGGCACTCTACCGTCAGGGATCTTATTCAGGAGGTTAGCTTCGCATCGCCCGAGCAAGACCAGCAATACGGCGTACATCAACTTTTGGTCGTCGGACCGCCGGCCCTTTCGAACAAGGTGGACGAGGCATTCGGAAACCAAATAGCCTGGATCGTTACGATCTATAATTAAGAGGCGAGCTTGTAGGTCAGATTGCGACAGCTGTACGGTCGTATCGATTTGAGCCTCGACCACGGACGAACGGGTGTACAATGAGCCGTCCTTTTTGGTGTGAGTAAGCGGTCGCGCCATTTGTCCTCCTTTTGCATAGATCAAGCGATTCGTGAGCATAAAATTGGCGCACTTACTCACTTAATCGCGTTTCGAAAAGGAACCCGGAAAGCACCTCCCAATTTTCGGGTCGCTCAGCTGGCACACGCTGAATCGCCTGATTACGTGACAATAAAGCCGCAACTCCGGCCAATTTCATACAGCGAAGCCTTTTGGTCACTAACCCCGTTTCGCCGACTCAAATGTTAACGGGTCAGAGAAAAATTAAAAAGAATGCTAAAGAAACTCTCAAAAATTTTATTTCAATCTTGCCCATTACCATACTACTAATGAAAATCTTTTTCACTCCCTTGGTTGGAGAGTTTCTTTTAATGACAACTTGTCTACCTCCCGATAAATATATCTATATCAATCTTGAGATATTTCAAAAAAGTTCGTTTTGAATTGTGAATTAGCATGAGCTCTTGAGGTTAAGATTGCCAGGTTGAATCTCTGCGAAACTGAAATTGGGTCTGGGATAGAACTACTATTGTATTTTCATTACCTCCGTCCCGTTCAATGTCAAAAGCCATCTTCATAGTTAACAAACAATTCGATTCCAGTGGTCCTGCCAGGCCATTCCATATTTCACAAATTCCATTCCACCACCTCATCGAGCAAACCTGTAGCACGAACACGATACTCTCGGTTTCTTGGATCTTCAGAAACCTGCTCAATATCCACCAAGCCAAAGAAACCGGCAAATCGCTGCAGAACTCGTAGGAAATAAACTTTTCGAAGCGTATCCTCCGGCAGTTCATACAGTTTGGGTTCAATTTCTCTCAGAATCATTGGAAATGCCCGTAGAAAATTATCGCTGTAAAAACTGGCAGGTCTCCAGCTCTTGCCGTATTTGTGAAGCAGATACAGAGTGAAGAGAAATGACTGTTGGATAAAAAATACTTCACCGTATCCATCTCGGTATGCCCAATTGAATTTCTGGATATAGGCTTGCATCAGGAGTGGATATAGTTCCATCACCCCGCCACGTTCAAACGATTTCAAACACTTTTTCGTTAGAACCAGGCGGCCGTTATATTTTCGCGTCAACCCGGCAAGTTGAGCTGTAAGGCGGATGGTGTGCAGGGGTTCGAAATTGGTTTCTGTATGCACTGAAAGACGTGACATTAAAGGTTCCGGAAAAAAGTCGAAGTAGACCTTACTTGCCTTTTGACAGAATTTCTGTCCCAGATTGCCCTTGGCGGTCAGCTTTATCCCCTCTTCCCCGATCTCCGCGACAAGCATATTGAGAAGAAAGGCAGCTTTACTCTGCGGTTGAGTTGGCAATACCCGCGGGAAAGTAACCAACTCTGGCGATTCAAACGGAATATGGAGAAAACGATGCATCTGATCTGGAGAGAGTCCATGAAATTCTTCAACAGAAGCGCTGTTTTTTTGCTGGTTATGCTGATCAAGTAGAGCTTGTAGTTCTTCCATTGAGCCAAAGGTCCTGCCTTCAAGCAGATCGTGGACGTCATCCTTTACATCCTGAAGCGGATTGCCTTCCGCCCTGCCCATACAGCATTTTTTGTATTTCTTGCCGCTGCCGCAAAAACAGGGATCATTTCTTCGTGTTTTCATTGTGGTCCACTGTCATCAATTCATAGAGATTTGGTCCATGCACAGGAAAAGAGTTTGTAGGATACAACAAACACGGACTCACATCCAAATATAAAAGAATGGAAAATAGATGCGTGAAATCATGATCCTATTTGCCGAGAAATATGGGCTTACCATCAATGAAGTCATGGTTGAGATGGAGAAGGTATTCTCTGCAATTCTCTCACAATGGTACCGGGTTGAGGTGATGGCCATTTTCCGGTATGATCTCAAACTTGAAGCCGTGGCATACAATAAGGTCGGTGGCGTAATTCTACAGCGGGGTATCGATTTTAAAAAAATGCGAGGTGCGAAATCGATTGTCAGACGTTTGGAGAACAGCTTGTCCTTGGCTGCAGTGCTCAAGCAAACCAGGCAGTATAAATATTATGAAAAAGAAATTCGTTGGGGCGAAATCGCCATCGTTGATCGCGAAAAGAACTATCACGTTGAGATAGAAATCGTCCCGGGAAAAACGATCACAGCTATCTGTCCCCTCAATCGCGTTGGTCTCCACGATCAGAGTTCTCTATCCTTTTCGGTTGGAATGAAACGGGCCTTTCATGTTCGCCGAGTCGACCCTGTTGTGCTGGGTGGCATCCCGAGACTCAAAGTAATGGTCGACCGGGTATCCAAAAGCCTCGTCGAAGCCCTCTTGAGAGAGCAGCTTGGTAGTGCTGCGGAGAACATTACAATTCGCTGCACAAAGCGATATGTGGGACAAAAGAGTTTTGTTGTAACCTCCAGACGGATTCCAAAAGCAGCAATTGTCGCTGTGGCCGAGGAACTTGGCGAGCCATTACAGGTCAGGTTTATCCGAGAGCAATGAAACTCCTGAAATCGAAGAAGAAAGAAGATCCATGGACGCATATCGGGACAGGAGTTCACCTTGATCGCCCAGAGACTATTCTTGAATTGGGCTTTCCAGATCATTTCCGCAAAGGTCATTTCTGGTGTTTCGGTACAACACGGGTAGGAAAAACAAGGTTGATGGAACATATCATCGAGCAGGACATCAGCAAGGGTTATTCAGTGGTGGCGATTGACCCGAAGGGGGATATCGAACTTTTTTCAAAAATCACTCAACTGGCCGATGCCACCGGTCGTCTTCACGACTTGATGTTGATTACTCCGATATTCCCACAATACAGCGCAATCCTTGACCCACTTTCCTCATATTACATGCCGGAAGAATTGGTCGCTCATATCACAGCTGGTGTTGCTGTTGGTCGGGAACCATATTTTTTCGGAGTTGCCTACGAAGTGAGTTTGGTAGTCGTACAAGCACTGATCATGCTCGCCGAAGTGAATGGGGCAACGCCTTCGTTTAATCTGAACGATATTAAAAATCATATCAGCCATCAGGACCTGGAGCGACTGAAAGAGCAGCTTGATTATATCAATACCCCTGAAGCTGAACAGCTCTCCAGAGATATGCAGAAAATTCTCTCGACCCCGGCGGACTACTATTCCAAAGTGGCAAGCTCACTCCGTGTGGCCCTGACCGAGTTGACATCCGGTAATGTGGGTCAGATTATCGGTAAAGCAGATGAAAACCGTTTCATTAAACGGTTGGAACAGGGCAAAGGAATCATTCTTGTGGTGCAGTTGGGTTCGCTCCTGACCAAAAGAGCGGCATACACCGCCGGCAAGGTGATCATCTCCATGATCCAGGCCTTTGTCGGCCGGGTTTACTCCAGCGGCAAAAGCGTCACCCCTCCCCTTGTACTCCATATCGATGAGGCCCAGTCAGTTCTTTACAACGGCATCGAGGATCTCTTTGCCAAAGCGGGTGGTGCAGGTGTTTATATCCACGGCTATTGCCAATCGATCAGCCAGCTCTATGCCGAGGTAGGGGAAGACCGCGCCAATACTATCCTGGACAACTGCAATACCAAACTGTTTATGCGGGTACCGGATGCAAACACCGCCAGCTATGTTTCCCGACACCTTGGAGAAGAAAAACGGTTTTCACCGATTATTTCTGTCGGCGGCGGTCTATCGATACGTGAGACCGAGGAGGTCCGTATCAAGCATACCGAGGTCCTGAACATGGCCGCCCGGGAGATATTTCTGAACACTTATTCCGGCACATATAAAGGAAAGACGGCAACAGTTCATGACAGCAAACTCAAAGTTACATTTCCCGATCTTACTGGAACGACGATGGCGACAGCAAATCGAGAGAGATGAAGGAGGCAGTTCAGTTCATCATCGGTTGGCTAAGGGCAATTGGCTGGAATGGTGGCTTTCTGATGCTCGCTGTTGTGCTCGTTTTTACCATTTTTGCAGTTTTAGCCTTTAGCAGAAAGAAGGAAACCGTTGTTCAGGAAATTATTCATTTGTGTGATTTGTCTAAACTCTGGACAGAGGATGGTTCCGGAGAAGTCCATATTTCTGAGCTTTCTCCTTTATGGCGAGACGAGCAGTCTCTCTCTGAGGACAACATAACCACCCAACTTCGAAATCCCCGGGCAACGGCATTCATGGAAAACAATCTTAATAGTGTTTGGTTTAAAAAGTTTCCGCAGCAAAAGGCTGTTTGCGTTCGGTTATTGTCGTTACTCGATCAGCAAGGTCAGTGCCCTTCAGTGGTTGACATTCGTGGAGATGTAGAAGGAGGATGGGATGAAAACACGTACCAGCTTCTGGCAAGAATAAGCCTGCTGGATCATTCTCTTAACGTAGCCGAAGAGGTTGTCCAACTGCTCTCTGAAAACAAGGCCTGGCATGTTATCCCCGACACAATGATAGCAGCCCTGGCTCACGATATGGGCAAACTTGAATCCATGCGAGGGTATCTCTATTCCGTGGGAGAACACCCTCTGGCCGCCGGACGCGCATTTACCGGAATCAGCGAGTTCGAAAAACTTCCAAAAAAGGATGAGATTCTTCAGGCAATAAAACTCCACCACAAGATGCCAAAAGGATTGCTCGGCAAAACACTGAAAAAAGCCGACCAGAAAGCAAGACAAAAGGAACTTGAGAGTACCACCCTACAAAAAGATTTTGCGGATATCAAAGAACAAGCGCCACCACCATCAGTTACCACGGCTGATCAAAACACTAAAAACGATGCATCATGGCAAGCTCAAGCGGACATCTATAACGAAAGACTTGACACCAACCCCAAAAAGCCGAAGACCGCACCTCAACTGGTCGACATTTCCTCATGGTTCGAGGCTTCACAGTTCTTGGATAATCTGAAACCCTATATAAACAAAATGTTTGGCCGCAGGTTTTTGGCGTTTTCCATGCCCGATGGCCATGTCTATTTCCAGGCCAAGGTACTTGAAGAGGTGGCACGCAAAATGGCGGAAAAGGCAGGATGTATGGATATCGCCACCATGGCACACAAGGACGCATCCATGCGAGGTGTCTTATTCACTATCGTTCATCAGCTCCGAGCCGAGCACGATGTTATTGACCGGGGGCTTATAAAAGACACCTTCTTCGGAGGATACTTTAACGTGACCCGGAAAATCGGTAAGCCAATCAAGGGCTACTACACACCTTTTCATGCTGAGCCGTTCGGATCTATTGCCGAGATGGAACACGCCAAGCCACAGTTGTTGCGGGATATTATTAAAGTCAGTCCCTATCTCGACAACGATAATTCCGAGAACGAAAACTGATGAGCAGGGAATGGGAGAATAAGGGGCAAAATGATACCAATGCCCAGATTATTACGACCGATAGCGGCAGGATTTATAGGCCCAAGAATCTCTTGAATGCCATTTCCGAAGTCCAGTAATTTTTCGTCATCGAAAGCAAAGGGCAGAACATACCGGCTGAATTTCTTACCCTGGAGCGGACTCTCGATTTTTTCAAGATAGGATTAAAAAGTGGATTCCACGAAGGGTTTGTACTGGTGTTGCTCTTTCCGGTATTTCATTTTTACCTTTTCCCGTTTGTCTTCAAACAGTTGGATTGGTTCAGCCACCTCATTTTCGGCAGCATTCCTTACCTCGTATTGCTGGTGAACACAGGCATGTGTTGCTATATCAGCCGTTATTATGTCGGCAACATCACTAGGAAGGCAATTAATTCTCTGCTCATGGGAAGGGCTATGTCCCTGTTGCTCAAGGCTTTCCTCTTATACGTTGTCTACCTTGTGCTCTACCGGATAAGCACACCTGAAAATATCTGGAAGCTTGCCCAGCAGTTTGGAGCCAGGGCCCAGAACATCTATACCGGATTCTTTGAAGTCAAACCCCATCTACTACCCGTCGCAACGGAAACTGCCGGCCTCATGTTGGTGGCCGCAATATTCCCGTACGGGTCGGTGTACTTTCTGGATTTATGGCATAGACATCAAGTCAAAAAAAACAAAAGGACAATTTCAGCTTAACCGCAGGAGGCATATATGGTCGAAAAAAGTGACGCGAAACCATCCTGGCAGGACATCCAGGAGAAAAAAATCAATATGGCCAAGGAGCGAGGCTCCCGGGTACTGAAAGTCAACTCCCCACTTGGTTCAACCATGTTTGATATTCTTCGACAATTTGACATGGCGTATGCGCACTTCAAGGCCAGACTCGGGGAAATGAATGGCATTTCCCACGAAGAAGGGGAAGAGCTAATGGCTGAGGGGCGAGAAATTGTTATGGCCTTCTCAGACTATACAGCGAGATTAAGCAAAAGAATCCGCTTTCGCTACTACACTCCCCGCGAGATTGATGCATTTATGAAAACTGAAGGTGAGGAACGTCAAGAATAACCTTGCAAGACAAGAGGTGCTTTGTTATTTCAATCAACATACTGTTTTTACTAACATTCAACCAAACACTTAAGAGAGCATTATGAATAAAGCCGACCTCATTGAAAAAGTAGCAAAAGATTGCGATATGACAAAGGTGGTAGCAGAACAGGTATTGAATAGCATACTGAATACCATCACTGATGCTGTTGCAGCTGGTGACAAAGTTTCTCTGATTGGTTTTGGCACCTTTTCGGTAAACGACCGTGCCGCCCGTCTGGGCCGTAATCCACAAACCGGTCAAAGCATACAAATACCTGCCAGGAAAGTGGTCAAGTTCAAGGCAGGAGCAAAACTTGCTGAATCTATCAGATAACGACCGTTTTATTCTAATCCCAAGGAGTTGATCCGATCTACCGCTTTCAATTTGTGGTCATTAAGCAGATGGGTATAGCGCTGCACCATCTGCATGGTCTTGTGCCCCAGTATCTCCGCCAAAGTGCGGAGATCCACACCAGCCATCAACAGGTGGCTGGCTGCGGTATGTCTCAGGTCATGGAGATGAACATCTTCGAGGCCTGCTTTGATTCTTACTGTTCCAAATGATTTTTTAAAATAGAGACAAGGAACATTCATAACGCTGGCTGAACGAAGACTACTTTGTGGCAAAAACACATATCCATTATTTTCTTCTTCAGTTGGTTGTATTGAGCGAAGTACGCTCTCAGCTGTTTCAGTGAGTGGAACATAACGCATATCGGTCTTTGTCACCTGCAGCTTTACAAGTCTATTCTCCAGGTCAACGTCCTTCCATTTCAGGCCAGCCGCTTCACTTGGCCGCATTCCTGTATGCATCAGGACAAGAAGGTATGGAAATAATTTTTTGTTCTTGCTTGTCTTGGCACAATCTAAAAGTAATTGCGCCTCTTCCTTGGAAAGAAAACGAGTACGATTGTTTCGTATTCGGGGTTTGCTTACCTCCAGAACCGGATTTTCCAAAGGCAATCCCCATTCACGGCGAGCGATATTAAATAAATGTGAGAGTAAAGCAAATTCCTTTTGAATCGTAGAGGGAGAAACGACTCTCAAACGCGCGTCTCTATAGGTAGCCAGACAATTTGGATTTATATTTGCCAACAAAGTCTCCGAACCGATCCCAGAAAGGATTGCCTTGGCAGAGTCATGATCGCGACGCTCCGAGTTTGGTCGCTTCGTTGTTGATACCTGCTCCAAATATCTTTCAAGGACTTCAGACAAAGTGATTTTTCCAGAAGGACGCACATCTTGATATCGGCCCATTCGCATCTCTTTTTCGACATCGGCCGCCCAGTTCTTCGCCTCACCCTTTGTATCAAAGGTTCTTGCTATTGGATCAAAACCTTGTATCCGTACCGTTGCCGTATAGGTTGTCCTCTTTTTCCCTTTACGGGCCTGAATGCGCGCCATGACAGCCACCTCCAGCATCTTATTTGAGATTTTTTTGTTCCATTTTTGTTCCACTTTAATGTCAATTAATCCAAAAAGAAAGCAGGAAACAGCAGTGAGAAATGGAACACGCCCAAATAAAAAAAGGGCTTAATCAGTTAATAACACTGATTAAGCCCTTGAATTTACTGGTGCCGGGACCAGGAATCGAACCAGGGACACACGGATTTTCAGTCCGTTGCTCTACCGACTGAGCTATCCCGGCACCTTGTATGCAGTGCTATCTACACAACATTCTCTTACGTGTCAACAAATTTTCTCTCTCTAAAACCTTAATCCAAAGAGAGAGTAAGACCTTCCAGGCTCCCAGATGATTTTTCTTTTTCAGTCCCACTGCTCTCATCCAGTCCGTCAAGGTCAAGATCCATGCTTAAACCGTCCAGTTCACTGTTGTCGATACCAATATCCGCCTCAGACAGTTCAATGTCATCCAGGGACAGAGACTGAAAGCCCTCGTCTGCTTCCCCATCAATAGCGCCAAAGCCAAGGTCAAGGTCAAGGCCGTCAAGATCCAGACTGTCATCAAGGTTCATCTCATCGTCAAGGGACAGTTCCATGCCACTACCGGAGTCGTCAGGCTTGACCGGCTCTTTTACAGGAGGTGCGAGATCGGAAATATCGAGCAACTCGTCAGGGACAGAAAGCAAAGGCTTAGCTCCCGGTTCTGGAACAGATGATACTACCGCCTCGTCCTCGTCCTCGTCCTCGTCCTCATCAAAATCAAAATCAAAGCCTCCTGCATCGAGGTCTTCATCGAAGTCTTCGTCAGCTTCAAGCTGAAAATCAATCCCCTCTACTTCCTCTTCGTCTTCCACCTCTTCTATGGCGATATCGACCATATCCACATCACTCTCAGCAAAGCTGATCTCGTCCCCCTCATCGCTGAGGATATCGAGATCCGGATCGGCAAATTCAAAGTCTTCATCTCCGAATTCTTCGGCCTGCAGCTCTGGCTCTTCGATATCTTGTTTTTTCGGCACCCGGAGAAACGAGGGTGCTGCTGCATGATAGGTTGTTCCTTCAACCGCCACTCCTCCTGAAATATCTTTATTACACTTCAGGCAGGTAGTTACATGATCGAATGAAATGTACCCACATTTAGGACAACGCATAATTTGATTCCTCTGGCTGGACTGGTATTCTCTTCAGCTTTTTCCATACAAAAAAAATAATGAAGGCTACAGTTATCTACTGCATACTAGCTGCTATATACCAATAAGTATGTCACACTTTTCCCAAAAGAATCAAGAAATTTTGTAGTTATTCAGGTGGATAGAAAAAAAGTCTCCCCAACCTCCAATCACAGCTGCCAATCCATGCCGATATCACAGGATTTGGCCGAATGAGTAAGGGCGCCCACGGAAATTATATCGACACCGGTGGCTGCAATGGCGGCCACTGTCTCCAGATTCACTCCCCCGGAGGCCTCTATCAGGGCTCTGCCATTGATCAGGGCCACGGCCTGGGCCATGCTTTCCAGATCCATGTTGTCGAGCATGATGATATCCACCGCACAGTCCAGACATTCACGGACCTGATCCAGGGTGTCGGTCTCCACCTCGATACGAATGGTGTGCGGAATTGCCTCCCGCAGGATTTCCACGGCCCGGGTCAGGGAACCGCAGGCAGCAATATGGTTATCCTTGACCAGGACCCCGTCGCTGAGGTTAAAACGATGATTGTAGCCTCCTCCTGCCCGTACTGCATATTTTTCCAGCATACGGAGGCCGGGAGTGGTCTTCCGGGTATCGGTGATACGCGCAGGATACAGTTTGGTCTTCTCCACAAAACGGGCAGTGAGAGAGGCAATACCACAGAGCCGCTGCAGGAGGTTCAGGGCCACCCGTTCGGCCTTGAGAAGATCGACCACAGGCCCGCTCACCGTGAGCAGGCTCTCTCCCGGTGAAACGAGGCTGCCATCTTCAACAGCCCCACTGACCTGGATCTCTGCATTCTGGAGACGAAAGACCTCGGCCGCCACGGCTCCGGCTCCGGCTGCCACCAGAGGATCTCTGGCCACCAGGCGGGCACTCCCCTCCTCGCCCCGGGTAAAGAGGGACTCACTGCTGAGATCTCCGTGGCCGATATCTTCCCGGAGGAAGGAGCGAAGCATACGATGCAATTGTGACCTATCCAATCTCTTCCAGCCTCCTTTCCGATTCAGCAATCTTTGCCAGTGTGGCCTCAAGCTCCGCCTTTTTACCCTGCTCTTTTTCTACAATTTCCGCAGGGGCATTGGCCAGGAATTTTGCATTGCTCAGCTTGCCGTTGATCTGTTTGAGTGACACCTCGATCTTCTTTCGTTCCCGGGCCAGTTTTTCCAGCTCTTTATTGACATCCACCAGCCCCTTGAGGGGAACATACATCTCAATATCCTGGTAGATATAGGTGGCGGCATCGCTGGGCTTGCTTCCCTCTGCCTCGACGCTGAGGGATTCAAGACGGGTCATGGCAGAGATGGCTGCCGAAAAGGAACGAAGGAAATTGACCTTTTCCGGGTCATCGCAGAGAACAAAGGCATCGATTTTGGCCGAAGGATGGACATCTGCCTCAGCACGAATATTGCGAATCCCGGTAATAATCCCCATGAGCAGCTCCACCTGACCTTCTGCCTCTCCATCCTGCCACGCGTCCATGGCCACCGGATAGGTGCTGGTCATCAGGACAGCCCGCTCGCCGGGCAGCACACTCCAGATCTCTTCGGTGACAAAGGGGGTAATGGGATGGATGAGTTTGAGGATGGTCTCCAGAACATGGAGCAGGACCCCTCTGGCCTGATCTCGCAGCACGGTATCCGTACTGAAGAGATCGGCCTTGATCCATTCCAGATACCAATCACAGAATTCGTGCCAGACAAACTGATAGAGCACAGATGCGGCATCGTTAAAACGATACTCATCAAGGGAGCGACGTACTTCAGCCGTGGTCTTCGCGGTCCTGCTCAGAATCCAGCGATGGACCAGGGGCAGATTTTTATGATTATTGACCACATTGGTGATTTGCGGATCACACTCCTCCACATGCATCAGGGCAAAGCGGGCCGCATTCCAGATCTTGTTGATGAAATAGCGATATCCTTCGATTCTCTCCTCATCCAGCTTGATCTCACGTCCCTGGGCAGCAAAGGCGGTGAGCGTAAAACGCATGGCATCGGTGCCGTACTGTCCCATGATTTCCAGGGGATCAATGACATTGCCGGTGGACTTTGACATCTTTTTCCCATGCTTATCCCGCACCAGGGCATGGAGGTAGACGTCTTTAAACGGCACCTCATCCATAAAATGGAGGCCCATCATCATCATCCTTGCCACCCAGAAAAAGAGGATGTCAAAGGAGGTAATGAGGACCGAGGTGGGGTAGAAGAATTCCAGTTCTTTCGTCTTCTCCGGCCAGCCCATGGTGGAAAAGGGCCAGAGGGCCGAGGAGAACCAGGTATCCAGGACATCTTTTTCCTGTTCCAGGTTACTGGAACCACATTTTGAACAGGCAGCGGGGTCGACGGATTCCACCATTAACTCCCCGCAGTCCTTACAGGTCCAGGCCGGGATGCGATGCCCCCACCAGATCTGCCGGGAAATACACCAGTCGCGAATATTGTCCATCCAGGAATAGAAGGTGTTGTACCAGGTCTTGGGATAGATATTGATGCGGCCCTCACGCACCGCAGCCACGGCCTTGTCGGCCAGGGGACGGACAGAGACAAACCACTGCAGGGAGGTGGTGGGCTCCACCACTGTCGCACAGCGATAACACTGACCTACAGCATGATCATAGTCTTCAATCTTGTCGAGGAAGCCTTGCTCTTCCAGATCGGCCACGATCTTCTTACGACAGGCAAAACGATCAAGCCCGGCATAGGCCCCAGCCTTTTCGTTCATCACCCCGTGATCATCCATGACCTTCATGATCTCCAGCGAATGACGGATACCGATCTCGTAGTCATCACGATCATGGGCCGGGGTGACCTTCAGGGCCCCGGTCCCGAAATCCTTCTGCACGTGATGGTCAAAGACCACCGGAATCACACGACCAGTGAGAGGAAGTTTGATCCCCACATCGGCCAGATGGCTGTATCGTTCATCATCGGGATGTACGGCCACGGCGGTATCACCAAGCATGGTCTCAGGCCGGGTGGTGGCGACCACCACATGACCGGAACCATCGGCAAAGGGATAGCGGATATGGTAGAGTTTTCCTTTTTTGTCCACGTGCTCAACCTCATCATCGGCCAGAGCCGTGTGACAACGAGGACACCAGTTGACTATATAGTCACCCTTATAGATCAAGCCCTCATGGTAGAGACGGACAAAGACCTCACGCACGGCCGTGGACAGTCCTTCATCCATGGTAAAGCGTTCTCGCTCCCAATCACAGGAGGCACCCAGACGCTTGAGCTGGTTGATAATGGTGCCGCCCTTATCCTGACGCCAGCCCCAGACCCGTTCAATAAATGCCTCACGGCCCAGGTCGTGCCGCCCTTTGCCCTCGGTGGCCAGCTGCCGTTCCACCACATTCTGGGTGGCGATACCGGCATGATCAGTCCCCGGCACCCAGAGAGTATTATCCCCGCACATACGGTGATAGCGTACCAGCACATCCTGCATGGTATTATTCAGGGCATGACCGACATGGAGAACACCGGTAACATTGGGAGGTGGAATGACAACAGAAAAAGAAGGTTTCCCCTCTTCCATGGCCGCCCGAAAGCAACCTTCATCAGTCCAACGCTTCAACCATTTCTCTTCCACATTATCAAACTCATAGCTCTTGGCCAGAGTCTTATTTGTCTCTATCTTTTCCATAAAACAACTATTTGATTTATTATGTAAACGGTTAGTGAGTTGATCAGCCTGTCAAACAAACTGACGAGCACCGGTGATAAACGGTAAGCCGGCACTCAGTACAGTACCCCCTTGAGGGGTGAAAGTACCTTCACGAAATTCTTTTCAAAAACACGAAAAGAATTTCTAAGGTACTAAAATCCTACGCCCCTTGCATTCCAGGGTTTAGGCAAAAAAATCTGTTCATAAATACGCAGGGCATAACGATCTGTCATACCGGCGATAAAATCGCAGACACGGCGATGGGCAAGTTCTTGGCTGGGCCACGACTCATGTCCCAGGGATTCCCAGGAATGACCATTAAAACGTCCAAGTCCGTTTTCCATAAAGTAGTTGTACAGATCCCGGATAACCCGCTGGGCCTTCTCAAACTCATCGTGCACCAGGTGGAAGCGATACACATTTTCATAGAGAAACATTCTCAGATCAGAGATCGCCCGCAGCATCTTTTTACTGAGATGAAGCCTGCCGTCTCCTGCAGCCAGGGTTTCAATGATCAGGTCTCTGACCATGGCCCCGGTTCGCTTGGAATGGCGTTCACCGAGGACGAGGCGAATATCTGCAGGTAAGTCCGCCTCTTTCAGGATACCGGCACGCTGGGCATCATCCATATCATGATTAACATAGGCAATGATATCGGCCACTCGTACCACCTGACCTTCGAGGGTTTCAGGAAGTTCCGACTCGTTCTTGGGAAAGATATCGTTGCGTCCCTTGGAGTGCTTGACGATCCCGTTACGGACCTCAAAGGTGAGATTCAACCCCCTGCCCCGATTTTCGAGAAAATCCACCACTCGCAGACTGTGGATATAGTGACGAAAGCCGCCGGGATGGAGTTCATTGAGGGTTGCTTCTCCGGCATGACCAAAGGGGGTATGGCCCAGGTCATGGCCCAGGGCAATGGCCTCGGTCAATGCACTATTGAGGCAGAGGGCCGAAGCAACGGTCCTGGCAATCTGAGAAACCTCCAGGACATGGGTGAGTCGGGTTCGATAATGGTCTCCGGCCGGAGCCAGAAACACTTGGGTTTTGTGCTTTAAGCGACGAAAAGTCTTGGAATGGGTTATGCGATCTCTGTCCCGCTCAAAGGCCATGCGAATATCGCGTTCATCATCTTCTTCGGCCACTCTCCTCCCAACAGATTTCTTATTCAGGGCCGCATAGGGAGAAAGAATCTCCTCCTCTCTATTTTCCAGCTGCCGCCGGATGGAAGTCCCTACAACCGGTGTATACGCCATGGCTTATTCCTATACAATACAAGGAATGAGAACCACCCCACTCCTTTTCTCATCTTCTTTCTTGGACCAAAACAACGGATCTTTACAATGAATTCCTTTTTCTTACACGTCCTGTCCGCTCTCTGCAAGGGGGAATATAGGCCAAGAAACCTGAAGTGTGAGAAATAAGGAGCTTGTCCGAAAACAGGCATTTCTTCTCAAATCGAGAAATTCTCGAAAAATTAGCACAGCCATCTGCTTGACATTACGTATATTGTTTTTTTGACAATTCCAGAGAGTTGGGGAGAAAGGGCATTCTCGGACAAGCTCCCAGACTTACTCCCTGGCCATCACCTGTTGCAGGAGTTGCGCGAGATGGAGAACCTTGACCCTGCTCCCGGTTGCAGCCAATCCCTGTTGCCACTGCATGAGGCAGCCGGAACAGGTCGAAGTAATCACCTCCGGCCGCAGGGCCAGGACATCTGTCACCAATTGATCACGGATAGAGGCGGAAATTTCCGGCTGGGCCAGATGAAAGAGCCCACCCTGACCGCAACAACGCGGCCCACCTGGTAACTCCAGGACCTCTATCCTGCCGCTTTCCCGCAGGAGTTGCCGGGCCCGGTCGGCGCCAGGAAGACCATGGCGCAGATGACAGGGGTCATGATAAAAAACCCGCAGTTTTTCAGCAGCAAGTTCAGTATCCCTGGCGCCACCGCCCCCCTGCCCTGCCAGAAAGACACTCAACTCCACCAGGCGGCCAGCCACCTTTTCTGCTCGCTGTTGCCACTCTCCCAGACCTGCAAAAAGTTGAGGATAACTCCCCAGGTGGGCAAAACAGGAGGCACAGGAAACCAGAATCGCCCCCTCTTGGGCCTCCAGGATTTGAATGTTCCGGCGCCCGCTCTTTCTGGCCCCCTCGACATCCCCAGCCGCCCAGGCAGCAAGACCGCAGCAGGCTAGCTCCTCTGGTGAAACAAGAGAGAAGCCAGAACCAGCCAACAGAGAGCGGCAGGAAGAGGCAATATCAGGCAAGAGGTAGCGGGCGGTACAACCGGGAAACCAGACAAGAGGTTTTCCGCCGACTGGAACAGAGAGACCTTGTTTGGAAAAAGGAGAAGCAGAAGAAGAACAGACCATTTCTTCAGAAAACTGGGCCAGCCGCAAACGCAACCCAGAATCCTTGGGAAGACGTGACCCCAGCAGCTTCTCTCCGGCACGACCAAGAATACGAAGCCCTTTCAGACTGGCAGGATGCTCCAGAAGCTTGCGGGCCAGAAACTTTTCATAGGCATGGGGGCCGGCAAGAGATGAGAAGGTGGCACGAGCGGCCACCAGTTCCCGGCAGACATCAATCTGCCGGGGGCATACTGCAGTACAGGCCCCACAGAGCAGACAGGCGGAAAAGATATTGATGAAGACAGGACTGCTGTCGGCTAAGCCCATAGCCTCCAGGAGATGCATTTTTCCCCTGGAAGTATGGGCTTCCCTCCCGCTTACCCGGTAAACCGGACAAACCACCGAACAGGCCCCGCATTTTGCACAGCTTGATGCTCCGATTACGCCTGTCCTCCCCGCTACTTGACCCAGAGGAGATAGGCCTTGATAAAGCTATCTATCTTGCCATCCAGTGCTGCATCAACGTTGCCCATCTCTACATCCGTACGATGATCCTTGATCAGACGATAAGGCTGCAGAACATATGATCTGATCTGGCTGCCCCAGGAGATTTCCTTCTTGTCGCCACTGAGTCCCTCCTGCTGTTCCGCCTGTCTTTTCTTCTCCAACTCATAGAGACGGGAAGCGAGCATCTTCATGGCCATATCCTTATTCCGATGCTGAGAACGTTCATTCTGACACTGGACCACGACCCCAGTGGGAAGATGGGTGATACGGATGGCAGAATCGGTTTTATTGACATGCTGTCCACCGGAGCCACTGGCACGGTAGGTGTCGATACGCAGATCTTTATCATCGATATCCACATCAATGGTATCATCAAGTTCAGGCATAACCATAACTGAGGCAAAGGAGGTATGGCGTCGGCCACTGGCATCAAAGGGGGAGATCCGCACCAGGCGATGAATCCCCAGCTCGGAACGCATATACCCATAGGCATAACGACCTTTAATGATAATGGTGACACTCTTGGTTCCGGCCTCATCACCAGGAAGAATATCGAGAATATCTGCCTTAAACCCCTTGTCTTCAGCCCAACGCAGATACATGCGCAGAAGAATTCCCACCCAGTCCTGAGCCTCGGTTCCACCGGCTCCGGCATGGATGGAAATGATCACATTATTGGCATCATGCTCACCCGAGAACATACACTCAAGCTCGGCCACACCAATGCCATTCTCCATCGCTGGCAGGGACAGGGCCACCTCATTTTCGGTGTCGCTATCTTTCTCCTCCGTCGCCATTTCCAGGAGGAGTTCTGTCTCTTCCAACTCGTTCCAGGCATCCTCCCAGGTCTTGATGACATCCTGCAGCTGCCCCAGTTCCTTTTGCACTCTCTGGGCAACAGCCGCATTATCCCAAAAACCGGGCATCAGGGTCTGCTGTTCCAAACGCTCTAACTCATCTTTTCGCCTGGCAAGGTCAAAGATGCTCCTTCAAGGCCAGCATCCGGCCTTTCAGATCCTGCAGTTTCTGTCTGGAAACTGCTGCTCCTGTATCAGTTGACATATGTGTACTCCAAATAATTTATATGATGAAAAATGAGGTGAACAGGCTGAAGGCCAAAGGGAACGACTTACACTTGTTCCCTTTGGCTCATTCAGCCTTCAACCTCCAGCCTTTTTTATTCTCTTTTCCCTTTAACCTTTCCTTTCCCCTGCCCATCGCCGCAGCAGTACTCCTCCACCTCCGAAAATCGTCAGCACAAAACAGGCCGGCGCAAAAAGATACCCCCCCCGGACAAAAAGAGTCCGTTCTGCCATGATCTCCACCCTCTCTCCAGCCCCCCAGTGGACAAACAGAGGTGACAACTGCTGCAAACGCCCCAAGGGGTCGATAAATGCAGAGAAACCTGTGTTCGCTGAGCGAACTACGCTTCGCCTGGTTTCCACGGCCCGCAGACGGGTCATGGCCAGGGTCTGATGTGGAGCGCTGGAGCGTCCATACCAGGCATCATTAGTCATATTAACCAAAAGCGTTGCCCCTGCATCCACCCATTTCCGGGAAATATCCGGGAAGATGGATTCAAAGCAGACTAATACCCCAATACTGGCCTTCTGACAAGCAGGAGGGGCGTGAATTTTCCCTGGACTAAAATCACCGACGGCCTCCACCAAGGGTTCAAGAAATGACAGAAAACGCTTCAGCGGCACATATTCGCCAAAGGGTACCAGATGGGTCTTAGAGGTCCGGGCAACTATCTCCCCCGTGCTGTCAAAGAGGAGACTGCTGTTGAAAAATTTCATCTCCCTCTGGCTATCGCTCTTTTGCTCATACCAGGGTGCCCCGGTCAGGAGCATCACCTGTTCCTGAGAAACAAAGCGCTGCAGGGGCTCAAGCAGCGGATGAGCAAGGGGATAAAATGGCAGTGCGGTCTCGGGCCAGATCACCAGATCCGGTCGCGGCAGAGCATGCATCAACTGGCGACTCTGTTCAATATAATCCAGCACTGTTTCCTGCTGCCGTGCCGGAAGCCACTTCTGACTCTGATCCACATTGCCCTGGACCACGGCCACAACCAGCGACTCCCTTTCCAAAACCCCAGATTGGAGCTGCTGCCAACGCTCTCCGGAATAAACAGCGACCATGGCCAGGAGAAGGCAGACAGGGACCATCAGCCTGAGCGCCCCCCGCCTCCCTTCCCTGTTGATGATGAGAAGAGCCAGCAGACTATTGAGCAGCACTAAGAGAAAGGTCAGGCCATAATGGCCCCAGATATCGGCCGACTGCAGCAATACCGGTAGGCCGGCAAGTCCGTAGCCCAGATCCATCCAGGGAAAACCACTGAAGAGAAAGGAGCGCAACCAATCCACTCCCACCCAGGCGCAGGGCAGCAACCAGAGGCTGAGTCCTGCAGGGAAACGGCGAACAAAGAGCTGGGCCAGAAGCGAAAAGGCCATGACAGAGGCTGCCATGTAGCAGACAAGGAGCAGCAATGCCGGAACAGAAAAAATCAGGGGCAGGCCGCCATAGTGGCCAAGGACAAAAACGATCCAATATAGTTGGAGGAGAAAGTGGCCAAAACCGGCAAGAAAGCCAAAGCCCAGGGCCTGAAGCCTGGTTCCCCTGCACACACAAACCAACAGAGGAACACAGGCCACCGCGAGCAGAGGCCATAGGCCACCACCGCCGGGAAGTGCCAGCCAGAGCAGTAAGATCGTAGCCCCCGTGGCCAGAAGTCCGCTACGGGTCGTCAATACCTTCATTCTTTTTCCAGGGGCTGCCGGGCAACCTGCATCAAATCAATCTGGCGTTCTGTGGCGCTGAGTACGGTAAAGCGCAGTCCCTCCGCGTCCACCACATCCCCGACCACCCCCAGACGGCCCATGAGAAATATCACCAGACCGCCAATGGATTCATAATTTCCTTCAGGCATAACTACCTGAAACCGTTCTTCAATCACCTCTATGTCAGCCTGGGCCTTGACCTGTACAGTGTCTTCGTCGATCTCCTGCAGCAGATTTCTGGCCACATCAGACTCATCATCAATCTCACCGACGATCTCTTCCAGGACATCCTCCAGAGTTACCAGGCCACGCACCGTCCCAAACTCATCGGCTACCACAGCCACATGTATCTTCCGTTTCTGAAACTCACGTAACAGGTCAACAATGGGTTTTTTCTCGTCGATGACATAGGGCGGACTCAACAATGAACCAACTCCTGCATCACTCTCTCCCTGGGCGCAGATCTTCAACAGATCCTTGGCATGAAGGATACCGATAATGGTATCAGGTGATTCCCGATAGATAGGAATGCGGGTAAAGCCCTTCTCTATAACTATCTCCACCAGTTCACTCACCGGGGTCGACGCTTCGGCACTGACAATCTCGGTGGAAGGAGTCATCACCTCAACAGCCAGGGTATCATGAAAATCAAAGATGGAATTGATCATCCGCTCTTCAAGAGAGGAGATCAATCCCTGTTCTTCACCTTCTTCAAGCAGTTCCTGAATTTCATGTTCCAGGTCCTCAGTGGTCTCTGGGGCACGCCCCATAGGCAGAAGGGCTGCCAGTCGCTGCAAAAAACTCTTTTGTCCAGTTATGCCTCCCAGGGCATCTGTTTTTTCTTTTGTCATCTCTTTTCAAGGAAATATTCCAGTGTTTCGGGCTGTTCGCAAACGACTCAACAGCGGTATGGCAGGAATGTTCTGATCCAAAAACACATTTTTTCTTTTCTATTTGCTATCTCATGACTATAGTAAGGATCATTCATTATTGTCGCCAAAAAAATATTCATCATACTATTTTTTTTGTAACTATAAACAGGTGCGGGAAAGAAAATGCTTTTTTCTTTCTCGCACCTGTTTTATGAGAAGCTAACTAATTATAGTGTAACAACTGCCAGAAAGCACTCTATCCAAGCACCAGATACCAGTTACTGGTGCTGAATTATTTTACGATCAGGAAACCGAGCAGAGAGAGATAGCCAATGCCCCTGATCAGGGAAAAATTCAGTGCATGTGATCGCTTACACGAAAAGAGGGATACGTTGGACGGAAAGGTACTTATTGCAAACAGAGGCGAAATCGCCATCCGCATTATGAACGCCTGTCAAGACCTGGGTCTTGACTATGTGGTTGTCTATACCGATATAGACAAAGATTCAGAACACGTGCAGCGCAACATCACCAGTGGCCCTGGACAGAACGCCTGGCGTATTACCAGCTATACAGAACCCAACGACCTCTTTGCCGTGGCCGACCACACCTTCTGTACAGCCATTCATCCAGGATACGGTTTTTTCTCAGAAGATTATCGTTTTGCCAGGCGGGCCACCATCCGTGATCGGTCCCTGATCTTCATCGGTCCCGGCTGGGAGGTCATCAAAAACCTTGGTGACAAAATCAACACCAAGCGAGTGGCCAACCATCTGAAGATTCCCACTATTCCCGGGACCGACAGTCCCATCTATAATGAGATGGACGCCGAAGAGATCGCCCAGCATCTTATGGATGACCAGCGAGCCCAGGGAATCGACAACCCCTCCATCCTGGTCAAAGCTGCGGCCGGCGGCGGTGGTATGGGAATTGAAGAAGTATCTGAAATCACCCAATTTCGCCGCATCTACCGCCAGGTCCAGAGCTATGCCAAACGCCAGTTCGGAGACGGTGGCGTCCTTATCGAGCAGTGTCTCACCGACTACAACCATCTGGAAGTCCAGTTGCTCTGCTCCCAGCATGGTGAGCGCATCCACTTCAGTTCACGTAACTGCACCATCCAGTCCACGGGCCGGCAAAAACGAGTCGAGGCAGCTCCCGGCTTCCACTCCTCCTGTTTCGACTATGACTTTGACGAAAAAGAGGTCATGGACCAGGTTGTCGACTATTCATTAAAACTGGCAGCCCATGTCCGCTACGACAACATAGGCACCTGGGAATGGATTGTCTCCCGTTCCGGCCAGCCGTATCTCCTGGAAGTCAACACCCGCATCCAGGTAGAAAATGATGTCTCTGCCCGTATCAGTTACCTGGACAATGTTCAGCCCAACCTGATCCGGGAACAGATTCGGCTGGCACTTGGTGAAAAGATCGGCTACAAGCAGAACGATGTTGAATTCAAGGGGGCCTCTATCGAGCTGCGCATTGTGGCCGAAGACACCCAGCGCGGTTTTGCTCCCTGGATCGGCACCATCACCGAGTTCACCTTTCCAAAGCATGACTGGTCGGTGGTCTATACCCATGTCCCTTTTGATAAGCCCTACACCATTCCCAGTGAGTACGACCCCAACCTGGCTCTGGCCCTGGTCTGGGGACGCACCATGAATGAAGCAAAGGAGCGGGCCTGTCAGTTTATCGACGAGGTGGTCATCAAGGGGAAAGACTCTCAGGGTGGTTCCATTACTACCAACCTGACTTATTTGAAAAACAACCTGAGCCGGCTGCTAACCTTCTAAGGAGAGCAACTGGAACATTTTATATGAACGAATTACTGAAAAAGCTCCATAAGATTGAAGAACGGATCAATTACCTGATACAGGTTAAGGATTTCACCAACTGGGGAAATCTCTTCGGTTTCCAGGAAACCTGCAATCACCTCAAGCAAAATCCTTACGAATACAGTGAGGAAGCGTTCGGAGTCGAGATCCGCAACCTGGATGAATCTATCAGCTTTCTCGAAGAACGGGCCGAAGAACAGCTGACTCCCATGGAGCGGGTACGCATTGTCCGCACCATCCAACGTTTCAGCCTCAAGGATATCCTGGAAAACGTCTACGAAGACTACACCGAGCTCGGCGGCCAGGACGAAGCCAATATCGATCCGGCCATGGTCTGTGCCAAAGCCACTATTGTGCGGAGGATCAAAAACAAACCCTACACGGCTACGGTCATGGTCATCGGCCAGGAGACAGGTCACGGTGAAGAATTCAGAAACGGCGGTTCCTGTCGGCCGGAGGGCAACGAGAAAGCCCTGCGCTACATGAAGGTCGCCGAAACCGAAGGCATCCCCATCCATTTCTATATCTTCACTCCCGGTTCCTTTCCCGTTGAAGAATATCCGGGTGCGGCCCAGCAGATTGCCCGCAACATTTACAGCATGACCAAACTTCGGGTGCCCCTTATCTCCATGATCTCGGAGGGAGGATCCGGCGGAGCCGAGGCCATTGGTCTCTCCGATTTTCGCCTCATGTGCTCTCATGGCTACTACTCAGTCATCTCCCCAGAAGGTGCGGCTGCCATAGAAGGAAGGATTGGTGAAGGGCAAAAGGTCCCCAAAGAACTGATCGAAGTCTGTGCAGAACGTCTTAAACTGACAGCTGAAGACAACCTGGCCCTGGGCACCATCGATGCCATCGTCAAAGAGCCACCTCTTGGAGCAAGACACGACGATTTTGCCTTTTTTGCTCAGGTCCGCTCCGAGATCATGCGGGCCACTGACAAGGTAGTCCTCAACACCAAGAGCTTCAAGGCATTCCGCGAATGGGAGAACAGGAGAAAGAAAAAGAAATCCGAACGAAAAGAATTACCCATTGACGTGCCTTGGGACCTCAACCCCGTTGAAGCGCACAGACTCCTGTGCCAACGCTCAAAAAAATACCGGGAAATGGCGATGCTCGGCTTTAGCGGCAAGCCAGCCCCCACCGAGTCTTTTTTCAAGCGCCTTCATGAAAAAAGAGAAAAGATATACTACAATCTCCGCTACGATGTCCTCAAGGCCCACCAGAAACAGGTCAAGAAGGTGTTCAAAGAGGTCTCAGGAGAAGGCTCCGTGGTCCTCAAACGTCTTTCCACGCCTCTGACGACAGTCAGAGACTTCTTTGCCAAGGAAGTAACCGATAGAAAAACACCTCCGTTTCGAATTACCTATAACGAAGCAGCGTCGATCTCGGATACTGTCCAGGATCCTCTGGAACTGAGCGATACCTACACCAGCCCCCTGGCCAACGAAGACCGGACCGTTACCTGCCCCAACAGCAGAAAATACGGTTGTAAAGATCTGTGGATCCCTGACCTCTATGGTGAATTCGCAGGGGTCTGCGAAACCTGTGGCCACCACTTTCCCTTGGAGTATAAGTGGTATCTGCACAACATCTTTGACCCCGACACCATCCAGGTTTTCAATACTGATATCACATCAGGGAATCCCTTGGCCTACACGGGCTTTGATGAACGCCTCAAACAGGCCAAGAAAAAGACAGGACGCAACTCCGGCAACCTCACCTTTGAGGCAAAAATCATGGACATCCAGATCGTGGTTTCCATGCTCTATTCTGATTTCCGCAGCGGTACCGTGGGTTCGGCAGAGGGAGAAAAGTTTGTTGAGGCCTGTGCCCTGGCAAAACGAAAAAAGCGGCCACTGCTCTCCTATGTCCACACCACCGGCGGCATTCGCATCCAAGAGGGCACCCTTGGAGTGACCCAAATGCCCAAATGCACCATGGCAGTGAGGGAATACATTGACGCTGGCGGCCTCTACATCGTTGTTTACGACAACAACTCCTATGCCGGTCCAGTGGCCAGTTTCCTGGGCTGCTCTCCCTATCAGTTTGCCATCCGCTCCAGCCGTGTCGGCTTTGCCGGGGTTCGTGTCATTCGTGAGACGACAGGTATCGACATCCCGCCAGATTACCATTCGGCACGGAATGCCCTGAAACGAGGGCACATCCAAGGCATCTGGGATCGCCGCGATTTTCGGCGCAATCTCTACAAATCTTTGATGACCATGGGCAGCCCCAGCCTCTATTACCGCTAGTCCCCCCTGGTTGTCTCAAGAAAATCCTGCCTGTCAAACAGGGAATGGTGAACCAGAGAAGTAAAAAAATGTTCACCATTCCCTGTTCGTCATTTTTTCTTTCTTTCAAAAGACTGGAGATGAAATTTTACTCTCCGGACGAGTGAGAATAGTTCTTTTTATTTTTTTCCTTAACTTTCCCACTCCAGCTGTCGATAAAGTGTCATAGCGTGTTCGTACAAATTTCTCAAAGGACTGAGGAGGTGCGGTATGACCATTTGGCAATTTTCGATACAGGACAAGGACGTCAGCTACGGAAAACGCAAACGCAGACTCTTGACCAAAAAGGGTTGTAACGAACCCTTCAAAAACCGTTTCTGGTGTCCAAAAAAACAATGGTTTATGAATGAGGGCTGTCCCTTCATAAACAGACGGGAATGTGAAAACTTTTCCAATATGAGCGGAGAAAAACTGGCTCGGCTGTAAACAGGCTGAACCGTGCTGTGGAAAAATCCGCCATATTTGCTTTCGTCATGCTTGACGAATGGTAAGACGTATGCTATTAGTTGCCCTGCAATATTTGCTTATACAGAAATAGAGGGCCGTTAGCTCAATTGGTAGAGCATCTGACTCTTAATCAGCAGGTCCCCGGTTCGACTCCGGGACGGCCCACCAGCATATTAAGCACTTAGCTCCTTACCAAGCTAAGTGCTTTTTTTGTTGGTTGATAAAAAATGCATGGAACACACCCACTTTCATCACATATCCAGACAGTTATCCACATAACTGATATAAACCACTCAAATTGTCAATTGTATAAAAGTGATCTCTATGAGTAAGGAATCAGCGAGTTGGGACTCTATTGCTTCTTTGGAAGAATTAGGGGTGGATTGGGATTTTGAACCGGACAACCCGCAAGGGAAAAGAGCCTATGCGCGACTCAACGAAAAAGAGCTTTGTCATCTCTTCCAGGTAGCAAGCATACCAGTCAAGCTTGTTACCGAAACTATGCACACCAAAGCACTGTTAGTTGATATCTCTCAGGGAGGTGTCTCTTTGCGGACGAAGGCGACAAATTTCAAAGAATCGCAACTCGTCAAAATTGGATTTTTCCTGGGCCAGCTCAAGCTGATTTCCAAAGGACGAATCAAAAACATTCGTACCAATGAAGGCTGGATTATATTGGGTATTGAATTTGTAGGCTTATCTGAAGATAATAATAATTTTCTATCCAGTATCTATTCTTCTGCCAAACTATAAAAGATAAGGGCTCAGCCAAGAAGATATTCCGGCTGTCTCCCGGAAGTAGCTTGCATGCTGTTTCTTGGCTGAATATCCGCCATGCTTCTCTGCATGGTATGCTTCGCCACTGGCTCTTCAGAACAACGGAATCATCACATCCGTTTACCAACCGGGATAACGGACAAAAGCAAAATCAAGACCTGTCTGGTTATGCCCACCTGTCAGGAAGCAACTATTTTATACTTGCATAGTATACAAGGTCCTTCGCTTGATTGCCGTTAAGTTTCTGTTAAGTTATGTAAAGTTTTATGGAAAGGGGTCGCCGAAAAAGAATATTGGGAATGGCGAATGGAGTATCAACCTCCCAGGCCATCTGCAGACAGACGCAAGAATTGCCAGAAACGATTGGACAGGCAGAATAGAAAACAAGGACAATGGTCTTCGTCCGAGGCGAAATACCATACGTGCAGGGTCCTCAGGAACCTGAAGGAAGACAAACCGACTCTCTGAAAACCCTTTAACCCTCAGGACCAGTCAGGCGGCGCCAGTTATAAAAATATTGATCATGAAAGAGGAAGAAACACCCTTACCTCAAGCCCCTCACTCTTCTCCACATTGACCATGGCTATTTTTCCACCATGGCGTTTAATTGCCTGATCGGCAATGGCCAGGCCGATACCTTCGCCCCCACTCTGGCGGTCTCTTGCACTGGAGACACGATAAAACGGGCGCAGAACAGACTTGATATCTTCTTCGGGAATGCCCGGGCCGTAATCCCGGATATGGATGACCAGCTGTTCTTTTTCTTCATGAAAAAGAATGGCAGAGCTTAGCTCTACCTCTGTATGTTCTGCTGTATAATAGGCTGCGTTGCGAACGATATTCTCAAGTGCCCTTTTCAGGAGCTCTTCAGAAGCCTCTATGGTCACATCTTCTAAAGAGGTAATAACAACACCTTTTGATTTTCCCTGTACTTCAAAGGTCACATCATCTGCAATTTCCCGCAGCATTGCCGATACCTGCACCGGATTTCTGTCAATCTTCTCCTTCCTGTTTTCTATCCTCGCAAGAGTCAACAATTGGCCGACGAGGACATCCAGCTGATTCGATTCTTTCTCTATCCGATCCAGCATTCCTCCGGCTTTAGCCTTATACTCCTTTCTTGCCAGTTCCAGGGCCACATTAATACGAGCCAAGGGGGAACGCAATTCATGCGAAATATCGATAAGGAGACGTTTCTGCGACTCAATCAGGTTCTCCATCCGTTCGGCCATATTGTCAAATTCTCTACCAAGATCAACAAGCTCATTACCCGTGTAACCCGCTATCCCTCCTACTCTTGTTGAAAGATCACCCGCTGCGATTCGTTGGCTTGCCCTTCTCAGTCTATTAATCGGCGAACTGAACGAACGTGCCAGGCCATAGCAGACTAATCCAGCCATCAGCAACAGAACAAGGCCCCGTACCGCTATATCTCTGACGAAAGGCCCCTCCCCTCGTTCTCCCATGACCATGGGAGGTGGCTTCATACCCAGTCCACCAGATAGCAGCTTTCTTTCTCCAAATTCAGGCGGAGGCCTCATTTGATGTGAACCGACAACCACATATGATGTCCCCTCTGGAGTGATGTATTGTTTGGCAGCGATTAATTTTCCCTCATTTTCTACCGATTGTATGGTGCCAGACTCTCTGGCCTCAATTGCAAGTTTTTCTGCCCCTGGAGGAAGATATTTGTTTTCTGGAAAAACAATATCATCTATCAAAAGAAAAATTTCCGTTCTCATGGGGATTTTGATTTCCTCAATATATTTCTCTAGAGCATCTCCCCCCCTGTTTTCGTAGATTACATAGGCAGCCTGTCCGATCAACACGGTTGAACTGGCAATATTCGTTTTCAGTTTTTCATGAAACTCGTTGCGGAAGCCTTCAAGCGATTGATGCGAGAATGAATAGGTGACAATACCGCTGATAATACCAGACAAGAAGACAGTCAAAAAAAAGCTTATAAACAGTTTGAAGAAAATACCACGCATACTACTCCTGACCTTTCCAAAGTGACTTTACTGTCTAACACCGGTGATGAACGGTAAGCCGGTACTCAGTACAGTACCCCCTTGAGGGGTGTTAGTACCTGAGAAATTCTTTTCAAAAACACGAAAAGAATTTCTCAGGTACTAAACGCCAACATATAAATATCCTACACTGCGAACAGTTTTTATCCGTTCGACTCCATCGACCTGTCTCCCGAGTTTCTTACGCAAACTGCTTATGTGCACATCAATACTCCGGTCAAACATTGCCAGATTACGCCCAAAAACCCCCCGGGCAAGATCTTCACGTTTGACCACATGACCAACATTTATAATCAATTTTTCCAACAAGGAAAATTCTGCCGCAGTCAAAACCACCAGTATCCCCTCTCGCTTCACCGTTCGAGTCCCGAGATCAAGAACAATATCCCCTGTTATCAATTTATCGGTTTTTTCCCCACTCCATTCATTCCAACCCTCCTCACGCCCCCGCCTCTTGATAGCACGAATCCGGGCAACCAGTTCACGAGGGTTAAACGGCTTTGGCATATAATCATCAGCTCCCATCTCAAGGCCGACAATGCGATCTACTTCCCCCCCCCGAGCCGTCAGCATCAAAATCGGGACCTGTGAGGTGAGTCGGATTTTTCGCAACACATCAAAACCACTCATACCAGGCAACATGACATCAAGAACAATAAATGAGAAACCATTCGACTGGGCTTTTATCAGCCCGTCCTGAGAGTTAAACGCTGTTTCAATGCGATACCCTTCCTGTTGCAGATAACTGGTTAACAAATCACAGAGGTCGACATCATCATCGATGATCAAGATACTGTTTTCTGTTTTCGCTGTTTCACTGATACTCACCATACGTTGCAACCTATTATAGAATTGTTGAGTAAAGGTTTCCCTGCAGATGGTAAAAGCTTATCACGCTGCATGCAATATGAGTATCCGAAACTTTACCTTTCTTCACCCAGGGAAAAAGAGACACCAGGGGGAACCAAATAAATTATATTATTATTTTCAGTACATTATAAGATTTTCTTTTTTCTTTAAAGGAAAAATAGCCTGCCCCCGTTCTTTACAAAAATTTACATATCTTTACAAAACTTGCCCGTAACTTAACAGAGTTTGTTTTACAATTCGCCGATAATGATCATAGGAGATAACCGATTGTTGGAACCTGCACATTCCCTGCTGCAAGAAACAATAATTTCACCAAGGAGGTCATCATGGTAAGCAGCATAAGCGGATCCAGTAATATGCTGAGCTCAATGTATAGCCAAAACATGCGAACGCAACTGAGTCCGGAAGAAAAATTAAATGCACTTGATAGCGATGGTGATGGCGGCCTGAACATATCAGAATTGGAAACAATGACCACAGAAATGGCAGCCATGAGCGGGCAGCAAGCCATCGCTGCCGAAAAAGCACTGGCAACCTACGACGCAAACGAGGACGGTACACTTGACATGGACGAGATAGAGAGCATGATGGCTGATCTGAGAGATGAACTCGGGCCTCCTCCCGACATGAAAGCAGGAGGAACCATGGCAGATGCCCTGGCCTCATATCTGGAAGAAAGTGACGAGAACACCTTAGACACCCTCTTTAAAATCCTTGCCAATCACACAGGCACCAGCCCAGATGACAGAATAACTGGAGTCGACATCGACATCTAAAATACCCCATTCTTTTCTCATGTTTAACTGGCGCTGCAGGAGTCTGTCGGCTTGAGAGAATCCTAGCGAAAAAAATGAGAGAAAAAGTCTCGCCACTGTTTGCTGGATCAGCGGCAGCAACGACGGGCCTTACGTCACCAACCTTTACCTTCGGCAATGCAACCATGACAAGAGCAGAGTTATTACTGAAAAAATCACTGGGCCACTATCAGGAGATACTGGAAAAGATGGGTGCTATACAATACGCCATGGCAAGTTCTGATCCTGAGACAATAAGAACCATATCTGCTGCCATTGACGAAGCACAGGACAAAGCAAAACAGATAGAACAGGAACTAGCTCCGTTTTTTGAACAAGCCCCAGAACTCCTCCAATCCCCTCAATTTCTTGATCGTCTCTCTTTAATCCGAGCTATCCTCAAATTGACAGATTCACAGACCCCAAGAATAGAGGCCATTATGGCAATAAATCGGAATGAGATGAGAAAAATTGTCCGTGGGAGAGCAGTCGTGGGTACATATTATCCCTCTGCCGGCAACAAAGGAGGGTTGATCAACAGCTCGAGCTAAACAGCAGAACTGTAGTATCCTTTTAAGGCCACCTCGAAAAATTGCTTTTTTGCCCAAGCTCTTCGTCACAATCAAAAAAACAATGCTCACATATCAACTCGATGCTGCGCTTATTTTTTCGTCTGCTCCTCGATCTTGAACAAAAATTATAATTTTTCAGGGTACCCTCAAGAGATTTCACAAATAATCCATCAAATTCAGTGCAGAAACCCTCGCTGTAACCTGCATGGTGGCTTCGACAGAGAGTTCCATCTTACTTATCTCAGAAAGGACAGCAGTGAGATCCGCATCTTGATTTCGTGACAAGGTCTCACGAACCAGAAGCACTGCACTCCCATGCATGGCAATGAGATCATCCATACGGGCACTGGTATTCCCTAAAAAACTCTGCTGGGTTCTAACCTGCTCAGCAGCATCTTCCAATGGTGTTAACTGACTGGATATCAATGAACTGTCACCAGCCTGCAAGGCGCTTGCAAGCCCCTCAAGGGTGGCGAAAAGATCAATGGGATCCATGAACAACTCGTCTCCTGTGATATTCTTGGCCACTGTCGTGCCTGGGCTTATTTCGATCATTTTGTGATCACTGGTTCCATTGTAAACCACCGGCTCCCCTGAGAAAGGAAGGGTCTGATCATTATAGCCAGCAAAAATGTATTTCCCGTCCACCTCTGCATTTGCCAGATCGAGTAAAGCCTCCTGAAGCTGTTCCACTTCGTTGGCAAGAGTATTGCGGTCAGCCTGTGACAGGGTGTCATTGGCACCTGCAACAGCTATTTCTTTGGCCCTGGTCATGAGTTCTTCAATCGAATCAATAGAGGTCTCTGCCATTGAAAGACTGTCCTGTAGTGTTTGACAATTTTCAATATACTGTTCCCCCTTCATAATATCACTGCGACCACCTATGATTGATTGCACCAGCGAAGGATTATCAGATGCCTTGGCAACCTCCACACCTGTTGACGCTTTCACATAAAGCGCATTCAGCGCATTGGAGTTATTGCTCAAGTTGTATTGCAGGACAGTATAAACTGATGCATCTCTGGTAATAATCATGGTTGTCCTCTATATTTGCATAAGGGTATCCAGCATTTCTTTTACTACTGCCAGGTAATGAGACGCTGCTTCATAGCCAGTCTGATACTGAATGAGGAGCAGCATTTCCTCATCAGTTGAAACCCCGGCTATGGAATCCTGCTTATTGTTGAGAGCAATGAGAAGACTACTGCTGTCACTTAACTTCTGCTCATTACTGCTCACCAGAAGGCCAACCTTGGCAGCGATTCGTCCATATTCTCCCGAATAAGTGGATCCATTTATACTTGCAACATCGCGAAGGGCAGTCATGCTGAGGGTCAAACTGTTATCGCCGCTCAAGCCACTGCTCCCCGCGGCAATCAAGGCGGGATCATCAAAGTTCAGGGCAATAGACGCTGCTGCGCCCTCCCAGGCAGGAGCCGATGGATCGCTTGGGGCAACAAGGGTATACAGATCCAATCCAGAGTCACCATTCTGATCAATCCCGGTGACATGTGTTGTGTTCACTGCAGTGGCAATCTCATAGGCCAGCCGATCAATATCATCCTGAATTTCAGGAATAGTCTCATCACGCACATCATGCAGTCCCTTCAGGGTTCCGCCAAAATCTTCTCCAGCAAGGGAAAAACTTGACTGACCACTTGTCAGAGTTACCTGGGCCAGGCCATCAACCCGCTCAACTGAAAAGGTTGAAGCCACATCACCTGTAACCAGAGGCAGGCCATTGTCCAGTTGCAGGCAGGTCATCCCGTTACCGGCAGAGTATATTGTGGCACCGCAGCTTTCACTCACCTCCTGCACCAGCAAATCACGTTGATCCCTTAAGGTGTTCGCACTGTCACCGGTCACTTCCGCCTCCATGATGCTTTGATTGAGTCCGGCTATCTGTTGCAGCTGGTCATTCAAAGAAGGGATCAGTGATTCGATACTGCTGTTGATACTTTCCACCACATCAGTCAGCTGCTGATTAATCTGGTTAAATCGGCTGGCCAGATCTTCGCCTTCCTGAATAACCTGTTGCCGCTCCGTTGCTCCGGCAGGATTACTGCTCAAGGTCTCCCAGGCATTAAAGAAGTTATCAATATCGCTGGATAGACTGCTGTCACTGATCTCAAGGATCTGTTCAATGTCGCTCAGCGGGATATCGGCAGCCTCATACTCTCCATAAACTGCGCTTTGATTGACCAGCTGTTGAATTACAAAAACATCTCCAGCACGATCAATGGTATCAACCGTACTGCCGGTACCATACAGTAAACCGCCCTGTTGCAGAGGGGTAGAACTGGTTATGGCAGCAGTCTGTTTTGAATAGCCTGTGGTATTGACGTTGGCAATATTATTCCCGGCTACCTGCACCCCGGTCTGGTTTACAAAGATACCGCTGGCTCCAGTATGAAGCGAGGTAATCAGGCTTCCCATCATATTTCCCGTTTGAGTATTTTGGGACTGATGCCCCTGGCGAGCGAACTGCCAGCAGAAGAATACGCGAAGGAACGACGACGGTTATTGTTTTGTCGTAACCCACAGATCAACTTGAGACCGGACTGCAACAACAACTCGTTACGCTTATTGTCTCTCTTAATCTTGATGGCCAAGTCAAGGCTTTCCTGATCCACGACTCTCTCAACCTGCTGCATCAATAGAAGTAATGTCTTTTTTTCATGCTGAATGATAGAGAGTCGCTTCATTTGCGAATAGATAATCGCAGTTCGCTCTCTCACAATTAGGGCATCCAGTACACGTAGATAGTGTTTGAGTGTTAATTCTGGTTTCATGGTCTGTTGTCTCCGCTGTTAACGTTTCAGATTAAGTAATTCCTGCAGCATTTCATCAGTGGTGGTAATGACTCTCGAGTTTGCTGTATAGGCATTCTGAATGGTAATCAGATCGACAAATTCTGAGGAGAGATCCACATTGGACAGTTCAAGGGCCTGGATAACCAATGTCCCCTGAGAAGAGCCTGGATAGCCCAGGGTCGGGTTGCCTGATTCTGTTGTTGCATAAAAAAGACTCCCGCCTGCGCTGTCCAGACCATCGGGATTGGTAAAAGTCGCCAGTGAGATCATGGCCACTGCAATAGTTTCCCCATTTGAATAGACAGCACTGACAGTGCCGTCGGCAGCGATATCCACCGCGGTCACCTCACCTGAGGCATATCCATCCTGATTCTGTGAAAACACAGTTGATTTACTATCAAATTGGGTGGTCTCAAAGTTGAAGGTTATATCTTGGTTCTGATCCGAACCGTTTGCCCAGGCCAGTGCACCTGTTGCTCCAACTTCCCCTGTGGCAAGATTACCGTTTTCATCAAAAGTAATGACACCGTTCGATACCACCGTAAGATCTTCAGCACCACCAGCCGTAAGGTCATCACTGTCCACAGCCAGGTTCCAGGTCCAGGTCTGATCCGCTGTCTTGGTAAAATAACAGGTCGTCAGATGGCTCGTCCCTAACGAGTCATAAACCGTGGCGGTGGTCACATAATTCGAGGTGTCATTCGGGACAGCAATATCAAAGGCTCCAAGTATCTCCGAATCGGAGTCAAGATTCGTTTGCAGGGTGACTTCTGCGGTTTTTTTCGCTGCAATCTGGGCAACATGATCAACTTGGATATCGCCCAGATTGCCATTAACCAGTTCTCCGTCTTCATTATAAGAAGAACCTTGTACCCGATAGCCATCTGCGGTCACCAGGTAGCCATCCGCATCAAAACTCAAGGAACCATTGCGAGTATACAATTGAACATCGTTTGCAGAATCACTGACAATTAAAAATCCATCGCCCTGAATCGCCAGGTCGGTGGAGCTTCCGGTGGCCTCAAAGCCGCCTTGACTGAAATCAGTCAACACCGATTGAATCTGAGACCCTTGACCAACTTCTGAATTTCCACCGGAACTGGCAATATTGGCTGAGAGCAGATCGGCAAAAACGGTTGAACTGCTTTTAAATCCTACCGTATTGGTGTTGGCAATATTATTGCCTGTTACTGTCATGGCCTGTGAATTGGTCTGCAACCCGCTGATAGCTGTGTATAAGGTGCTTGAAAGTCCCATTTTTTCTCCTCGGCACCATCGCTGCACTATTCCTGGCCAGACACACAGGAGGCCAAAAAGGCAGCAGCAATAGCATGATTTCATCACCGCAGTCTTTTTACTGCGGGCGGTTAATCGCATCCGTGCACTGAAAGATCCCATCCTGGGAGTAGAACAGAATTCCTTTTGAGAGAAATCACAGCGACCTGACCTGCAACAGCTCAACCCGGAGCATTCGAATCGATGCGGTTTGCTCTACTGTTGCTATCGACAAATATTAACCCTGTTATTTATTGTAGTTAAGTAACCAGAAGAGCTATTTCGTCTCGTGTTTGTTGTGAAATTGTTCACCTGTAACAGTTTGTCAGCGCGCAGGGGTTGGCAGAGACAAAAAAAGCGGAAATCCTTGCTGCCAAGGATTTCCGCCTAAATAAAAAATGGCCCCAATCTCTAACAGATTGGGGCTCTCCACATGGTTATTCTTCCAAATTCGTTCAGTCAGGTCATGAGATAGTATTGAAGTGAATCGAGAACAATCTGCTCGTCTGGCGTGAGAGTTGACTCTGTAGTATCAGGAGAAACAGCAGTTTCGTTTTCTGTTTCAGAGGCATCCTCACTTTCTTCATCTGTAGCTTCCACTGTACTTACAGAAGGAGCAACTTGCTCGGAGACAGCCAATATACTGCTTAGACTAATGGTTCCTGCCAATGTGACAAGATTTGTGTTCCCTGTGCCAGTACCTAATTCAACTCCGCTGACTTCTGATTGTACAAGTGCTAAAACACCTACACTTTCATCTTCTCCAGCACTTGCTTGAAGGCTGATTTCATATTGTCCGTCAGCCAGTACATCTCCGTTGCTATCCACCCCATCCCATTCAACAAAATGATTCCCTGCCTCCAGTTCAGAAAGACTAACCGTTGACACAATCACACCATTTTCATTGTAAACAGTCATGGTAACAGCAGAGGCAGCCTCATCAAGCTGATATCCTAGTGTTACAGGCTCTCCATTAAATTCAAAACTACTTTCTTGAAAGACAACATCCTTGCCAAGTAGTCCCATGGCGCTCAATTGATCAGATGCTTGCTGCGAAGTTGCGAGTGCATCCACCGACTCATTGAGATTGACTAACTGTTCAAGAGAGCTGAACTGAGCAAGCTGTGCCGTAAATTCAGTCGCATCATCAGGGTTTAATGGATCTTGATTCTGTAACTGAGCAACCAGCAGAGTCAGAAAATCTTCTTTTCCCATCACCTCTTCATTATTCGCAATCGAAGAGGTGCTTGTTGTTACAGTTGCTGTACTTAAATCTAAAATACTCTCAGAAATGGTTGTCATTGCTCTCTTCCTTATCCCTAGTGGTGACAATCAGGTTGAACCTTTCTCCCTACTCTTCACATAGAACATAATCCATTTCACACTTAGAAACTTTTCCTGCATTCCTTTCTATAATTCATCATTTACCAACATACCTAAAATCATAGTAGTTCGATTAATGCTCCTATCTATACATTGGGTATCGACCAAAACCATTTCTGTTATTTACTCCAATTATGTCACCTGAAGAGACATAATGTTTTATTTCTGTTGTATTTTTTTTCATATGTAACACATTGTCAGAAAACTGTATTTTCCCAAAAACACAAAAAGGCTGGCCCCCCTGGTTACAAGGATGCCCGCCTGAATATAAAACAACCAATCTGGTTTTAGATTTTACCTTTCCCCAAACGATATCATAGGTACATCATACCCTCAACAGCCTACTGTAAGAGGATTGAAGAAGACACAGAGAGAGATACCCGTAACTATCTCTCAGCAGCAAAAAGATATCCTTTATTCCTGACAGTCTTGATCATTTGCGACAAATCGACAAAAGGAGACATTTTGGATCGGATTCTGGCAATATACATGTCAATGGAGCGATCATAGCCATTATATTCAATACCAAAAACATCCTTGTAGAGATGATCCCGGTCCAGAGTGGTGCAGGCATTTTTGGCCATATACCAGAGCAAATCAAACTCCCTGGAAGTGAAAGGGATCTCCTGTCCCAGATAAGAAGCACGGCGCAATCCGCCGTTTATTTCCAAGCCATTGAAGATCAGATTGGCTGGAAACATCCGTTTATCATTACGACGAAAGAGGGCACGAATACGTGCCAACATCAGAAGTGGACTGACAGGTTTCAGAAGAAGGTCATCGACACCCTGTTCATAGAGCAGGACCTGCAGCATCTCCTCAATATCATTGATAAGCAGCACCATTAGCCCAGTATAGATGGCACGAATCCGAGCATAAGCGGACAGATCATCCAGTGAAAAACTATCCGCTTCAACAATAAACAGATCCATGTCCTCTTCGACAAAACCATCCAAATACTGCTTGCTCCTCAACTGCAAATTGACCGCGAATTTTTCTTCTACCAGCGCCTTAACCAGAGAACTGGATGCCTTTTTATCATCTGTAAGAAACACAATCGACCTGCATGAATAATTGGCATGTGACATGACTTCCATACTTCCTTTCTGATCTAATCTGATAGAGGAAAGACAAAACAAGCTTATCAGTATCTCAAAATACAATAGGTTATTGACAGGAATGGAATCGACACCGACCCACTCAAGAGCATTGCTCTCCCTCTGTTAAAATGCTCTCCATTAGTTATCGGTCATATGCCACCTACTGTCTGTTAAGATACAGTAAAGTTTTGTAAAGTTTTGTGTCGCAGGTAGCCTTCTGTTTTTTTCAAAAAAAGAGGTGGGGGGGAGGGGGAACAAAGGGAGATGACGAATCACTTCTCCATAAAACCAACCCGATAGTGAAGAGATGAATCAATTCGAACTGTCAGGTTGGTTTTGCTACGGTATGCAGCCCTGGAAGAATTTGATTCCTGGGCTAAGCTGTTGTCTAAAAACAACATGGCCACAGTAGTGCTCAGAACGGCCTAAGGATCCGTGACAAACCAGATGAAAACGGCCAGGTTTTCTGGTAACGCTTCCTAACTTGAAGAATAGCTTTCAAAGAAACTCGTCAGATAGTCTCCTTGAGAATTCAAACTACTTACCAACAGCTCCATGGCCGCGAATTGACTCTCCAGTAACTCCTGTCTTTTTTCGAGCCGAGTCTCCATGGCAGTAATTCTATCATCGAGCCGGGATATTTGTGTATTTATAGTGTCTTCTTTGCTGGCCATGAATCCGGTGGAGGAACTGAGCTGATAGCTCAAATAATCATCCATACGGGTCATGACGCCTTCACTATCATCGCTCCCCATTAGCAACGCCACTACAGCATCCGGGTCATTCCCGTATGCCTCTGCCAGTGTGTCACTATCAAAACTCAGTTCTCCGGTTTCCCAATTCGATGTAACACCTAGAGACACAAGATCTGTAAGAGAATCTTTCAGATTACGCTGAACTGTTTTCAGTGAATTGCCCAAGGTTGAATCGGAGGCGTAAATAGTATTAATATAGTCAACAATACTATTATAGCCTGAAACAAGTTCTGCCAATTTACCCGAGATCACACTCTGGCTATCGGATGTGATAGAAACATTTTTTGCATTTGCATCACTTTCCGCCAACAGGGTTATGGTGGCTCCCTTAATTGCTGTAGTCACGCTGTTGTCAGAGCTATAGTAGTCCAGTCCATCAATGACAAGATGTGCTTTACTGCCCTCCACGATATGGCCATCGACTGCTGTATCAAGGGTAATACTTCCGCTGCCGCTTATCTCAATTTCCTCACCCGCCAAGTCAGCAGTCAACATCAAACGGTAACCATTTTCAGTCCCAACATCTGCAATCGAAGCACTTATACCATTGTCGCTTTCTGTGATAAGATCAGCTAATTCCAGCAAGGTAAGATTTTCATAACTCAGTGTCTCCTCACCTATTTGCAGTTCACCCGTCAAGGTGGTTTCGTCGGTATCGGCAAACCCTTCCGTACTGACATCTTTTTGCTGCTGAGCCAGACTGACAACCTCAATGGCATACGACCCCTCAGTGGATAACGAGCTGGTACTTATTGAAAAATAATCAGAACCCTTATTGACAACCTCAAAAGATGTCAGGTCATTTTCACTGTTTAACCCTATGACAGTGGAATAAAAACCGTCAAGAAGGGTATTGAACTCTGTATACACCTCCAGTTTAGATTCCAGATATTCCTGTTTATCCTCCATGGCAGTGATGGGTATACGTTCAATCTCCATGATGGAGTCAACAACGGATGCTGTATCAACCCCGCTTGCCAAACCTGAGAATGTTACTGACATGACACACCCCTTTCATACTATTTTTTTATTGTCTTGAATCGTGAGAACACACTCCCTCCTCTTCTCACATCGTCAAAATACACATGAAATATTATGATGGTATCGTATCACCTGTAGTCTTTTTGTCGCCGACAAGTAACGCAACCCTTCCTGTGTAACAGCACGTAACAAACGACAGCAGTTCATCCTCCGCCTGGCTCCAACCAAGATGACGATTCAAACCAGGACAACCAGGAGCTTGTCCGAAACAGACAGGCTCCGAGCTTATGTTCACAAAAAACCGGGAGATATACACGGGAAGGTAAGCAGAAGACGAGGAAGTATTCTCATACAAAAGAGAAGAAGAAAGTTTTGTGACGGACAGCAAAAAGAGGCGGTGAAACCGCCCTTGGACAAGGCCGATATCCGTCATACGAGGAAAAGCACCCTTTATTTTTCCTTAGTAAATGTATTTTTCATGTTAAACAAGGCCCGGATGCTCAAAGATTTCGCGTTCTACTTCATCCGGTTCAGCTGCATTGTAAAGAATGATATTGCGGAGGTGAAAAAGGCTGGTGGGATCAATATGGGTAAATTTTATCCCCGCCATGCCCTGCTTACAATAGACCACTTCTCCTCCTACAGTTATCTGCGCCCTGTCATCCTCTTTATTGAGCTGAATGATCAGACTACAGGCCGACTTTTCCTCAAGAACAATGCCGGTCGAGAGCGGAAAGAGGCATCCTCCAATACTGAGGTTACCTATCCTCTCAGTATGATAAACAATAGCATTGACAGTAAGTTCCGCTGGCACTTCAAATGGGATGCGCTGAAAGCGTCTTCTTCCTTTGTCCATAACAAACCCTCTCTCACGACATCAATGCCGCGCTCTTTTTTTCCTACCGCCTTACACAGGCAGGTACATTTTCAATATGCAGATTGCAGATCTTCATCAAGGGGCTTGGCCTGGGAAAACAAGGTCGCCCCAAGGTCAAGGAGACCTGCAATGTCGAGTCTCACGAATTCACGTAGCTAGCCAGGATTTTCCATATAAATCTACTGAGGGTCTGGCAAGCAGAGTATCAGGGGCACGGACCAATGCGCCGTCCTTCCATGCGGCTGTTCATGTGCATCCCCTGGTGGGCATCTATGAGCATCTTCATATCCCCTGAAAAGGTGGTTCCCTTATAGGTTATGCTCCCCTGCCCATGCATCGTGCCGCCAGGTGTGTCGCAGCGCAGTGTCCACGTCACCCTATCTCCCTGCTGTATGACCTTGTCCATGGTGCAGTCCTGGCCGGGTTGATGGTTATGCGGCACAAGCTCTTCTTTGCTTATGCACTGGGTGAAGGTGGTGGGCGGCATGATCATGCCGGGCATATTGATCGTCGAACTGATCTCCCATAACCCTTCCTCCATATTGATGCTGCCAGCGGCAAATGCAACTGCACCACATCCAAGAAATCCTAGAGTAAGAGCAAGCCATGTTTTTTTCATTCAGTTTCCCCTTTTTTTGAATTTGTCAGAGTTGAGTCACCAAGGCAATTCTCTCCTGAATGCCCTGAAAACCATCGTTTTGGGGGCCACACCCAAAAAGCTCCTGAAACGAAGGGCTCCCCCAAGGAATTCCTTTCTCAGAACTGCAGGGAGGCGGCAAGACAGACAGCCCCCAAGAGATGCTCAGGGACCTGGCTTTGTTTGGATCACCTCGTGCAGGGTCCGTCCCAGCTCATCCAGATTAAACGGTTTGATCACCGAACCAACAAACCCGTAACTTCTGTAATTAGCCATGATGGGGTCGTTGGAATAACCTGAGGAAACAAGAACCTTTGCGCCAGGATCTATCTTTAAAATCTCACCGACAGCCTCCTCCCCCCCCATGCCACCGGGGATGGTCAGATCCATGATCACCGCAGCTATAGGACGTTCCTGCTCCCGCTGATACTTATAAATCCGTACAGCCTCTTCTCCGTCAGATGCCAAGAAGGTTTCATAGCCGAGATACTCAAGCACCTGTTGCACAATACTACGCACGACATCCTCGTCATCCATAATCAACACTCTGCCAGAACCGCGGAAAGAATTTTCTTTTTCCGCGCTGCTCTCCCCAGTTGCTTGAACAATTGCAGGCAGATAAAAGGTAAAAATACTCCCCTCATCAAGGATTGATTCTGCGGCAATCAAGCCACCATGCTTTGCCAGAATGGAATGGCAAATGGCAAGCCCAAGGCCACTTCCGCCCTCTTTGGTGGTAAAATAGGGATCAAAAATCCGTTCCAAGATCTCAATCGGCATGCCGAAGCCACTATCCCGGATCACTATCTGGACATAATTCTGTTTTTCCAAGAGGGAGGGGAGGGAGGGATCGGAGCTCTCGAGGTTATGACAGAACAGATCCACACTGCCCCCCAAGGGCATGGCCTGTTTGGCATTAATAATCAGGTTTTGGATAACCTGACTGATCTGCCCTGCATCGATCTCCACCTGCCACAAATCGTCATCGACATGATAGTTACAGGCTACATTACTGCCACTCAAGACAAAATCCGCAGATTCCCTGATCAATTTTTCCAGAGAAGCTGCCTGACGAACCGGCTCTCCGCCCTTGGAAAAGGTGAGTAGCTGCTGGGTCAATCCCCTGGCCCGCAAAGATGCCTTTTCAGCCTCTGCCACCAAGGGAGCTGCTCTATGATCAGGATCAAGAAACTGCCCTGCCAGACTGAGATTCCCCAGGATAGCTACCAGAATATTGTTAAAATCATGGGCAATTCCTCCAGCCAGAACACCTACGGATTCCAGCTTTCTCACCTTGAGGAGTTCCTGTTCCCGTTTATCTTCGACGCCTACATCACGAAAGACAAGAACAGTGCCCGCGACCTGACCCGTATGATCAAAAATCGGGGCTCCACTATGGGCAATGGTTCTGCTATCCTTTTCTCTCTGGATGCGAATCCTATCCTTTCGCAGACAGAGGATCTCTCCATCATAGAGAATTTTTCTCGCAGGATGCTCCTCTGCAGTCCTGTTGTCTTCCTGAAGAAAACAAAGCACTTCTTCCACAGGACGGCCAGCCGCCTCTCCCTGAGTACAGCCAAGCAGGGCCTCGGCTGCCCTGTTTAACAGCTCCACCTTCCCTTCCATATCCGTGGTGATAACCCCCTCACTGATAGAACGAAGCGTCACGCTTAAGCGTTCCTTCTCTTCCTCCTGTCTCAAGAAGGCCTTCTTCTGTTCCGTGATATTGGTGCTGATTTCCATCCGTACGATCCTACCGTCCACCCAGCGAATGGCCTGATCTCTGATACCGTACCACTCGCCATTCAACGTATTCTGAAACTCCCAGACATGCACCCCTGCAGGTTTTCCCTGCTCATCCAGAAGCAGGTGATTGGTACAGAAAGAACAGGGAGCCTCCTGTCCACTCTGCAAAACCTGGTAACAGGTTTTACCAACGACATCGCCAAACATCTCACAGCAGATACTGTTACCAAAGAGAATTTCGTAGGTATCCATATCAGCCACGTAGACCAGAGAGTCCAGCCCATCAAGGACGGCCTGAAAACGCTCACCATCCTGTGAGACCAACAGATCACGACTGCGGATTGCCTCTATGATGGTCTCAAATTCCTGAATCCCGGCAGTCATTGATTGCGACAAGGGCAGGGCTTTTCCAGGACTGGACTTTTCCAGGGCGGTCACCAGATTCCTCACAGGTCGGGAAAAAAATTGGTTGACGACCACAATCATCACCAGTACAAGCAGGACAAAAAAGAAGAACAGAGGAATGAAATGACGAAAAATGGACCCTTGTATTTTCCCATACAGTTCTGCCTCGGGAATGGAATAATAGATACTCCAGTCAGCGGGTTCCTGAAATGCTTCACTGAGGGCGATATACTTTTCACCCTGGTAAGAAAAAGAAAAGAGCCCCTCCTTCCCTGGCTTGCTTCTCTCCTTCAGATCAAAGCCAAGATTGTGCCTGCTCTTTACCAGATCATAATCTGGATGATAGATGATTCGCCCACTCCGGTTGAGGACAAAAAACAATTCCCCTGGAAAGAATACTCCTGCCTCGAAATTGGCCATGACCGAAATGAGGCCAGCAAGACTGCGCTCAACCACCAACAGGTTTCCATTGGTTAAAGGATAGAGGAGGATGAGCACAGATTGTTTACTGAGAAAGGATTGTTGGTGAATGAAATGGCCCTTGTTCTTCTGCTCATCGGCTATCATTCCGCTGAAATCAAGCCCTTTGTACTCCACATAACCCTCTGAGATCTCTAACACTATCCCCTGATCATCAAGCAAATAAAAATTATCGCCAGAAAGATCTAAATAGCCAGACAAAGAGAGTTCCGCCAAAACCACTTCCAGAGAGCGTTCCCCTGCCCGGAGAATGATCCTTCTCACCATTTCATCGCTCTGATGGAGAGTACTGCCAACAAGGGCTCTGGCCACCTTAAGGCGAGAGGCCATGACGGCCGTATATTCCTCTTTGGTTTCCCTATATTCAGCCCACCCCCTCAGGAGGGCCACAAGAACAAAACCAACTATGGCCACCAGGCTGGCGACAACGGTTATCTTATTTTTCAGTGACTGGGAGGCCAACTAGAGCTCCTTAACGGTGCAAAAAGCCCCATCCCGAACAATGATCTGATACACCGGTCTCTTGACATCACCAAACTCATCGAAATGAACCTGCCCCATGAGCGTCTGATAATCGCCTGCAAGTAAAGCCTGTTTCAATTCAGCAGGCGTAACACTAGGACACCGTCTCAAGGCATCGGCGAGGATCATGATCAGTTCATAGGCCCTGACAGAACGAGCCGTGGCCTTTTTCTCAAACTGCGCCTCCATCTTTTCAGAAAAAAGCAGCCACTGGGGAGAGTGATTATCAGGACGGATAAAACTGACGATCTGGAGCCCCTCAACAGCCCTGCCGCCATAGCGCAAAAGCTCAGGAGTCTGGGCCCAGAGGGTGGCAACATACAACCCCTTATAGCCACTGTTGGTCAACTTTTGCAACGCGACTCCGGTCATGGAGGCCTCAGTGAGGAGAACAATAGCATCTGGAGCAGTGGCCATGAGTTTTACGACTATCGGCTGCCAGTTATTCTCCTCTCTGGAATCAAAAGGAACCTCTGTTACCCTTCCTGAAAAATTCTTCACAGTCTTCTCCTTATAGTCAAGGACAAAGGCGGGATTACTCATATCCAGAAGAAAGGCGACAGAAGAGACCTTCTCCTCTTCGAGCAGGGCAGCCATTTTTTCTCCATAGAGTGTCGTATCAACTGCTGTCCGGAAGAAAAAATCATCCTGCCCGCTCAAACTGCCTGCTCCCGCATAGGCAGTAATAAGGAGGACTTCGTTTTTCATGGCCAAAGGATAGGCCTTGACAGTGGTCGATGAGTAGCTGTGACCAAATATGGCCACCACGCCTTCATCGATAAGCGACTGATCAGCCCTGATCACCCCTTCGTCGCTGTTTTCATCATCACGGATCAGGAGCTCCAGGGGTCTGTCATTGATCCCCCCTTGGCTGTTCACTTCTGCCACGGCCAGAAGTGCTCCATCACAGATATGCTCGCCAGCCTCTCCTCCCCGGCCACTGAGATTAAGAGAAAGTCCTATCTTTATCGATGGTGCCTCTCTGTCACAAGCAGCCAAGACCAGAAGAATAAAAAGTACACCGAACACGGCCTGGACAAAGGTTGTTTTTCGCATGGTTCCCTCACGGGTAACATCTTGGCATTTCACATAAGGAAGAACCAAAAAAAATCATCAGTTACAGTCTGCAGAAAAATATCTATCCTCTTGGGAACTATTCAGGGAATGCCAGATAGTTGGCAGACAGCCACTCCGTACCTGTGGAGCTGTGCTTTATATTCGTTCAGTCAGGACTTCGAAGCATACTGGTGCGATTCGAGAAGACCTCAATGGCCGAAGATGAAAGGCTGCTGAACAGATACTCCTTTTTTATCTTATGGGGACTGGAAGACAGAGTCAAATGCTCATTGTTTTTTTCTCAGCATTTCCCCGGAAACTGCAATCCCTGTTCATCTTCGCAGACCCGTTGAAAAAAAGGGTTTTGCAAACACGAAACAATGCCATTAAAACCCTCCGGGTCCCAATAACATCGCAACAGCCGGCAAGATGAAGTTCATCTACGACAACAATGGTTCTTCTTCCCGTTCCCTGAACAAAATAAAAAAAATCCCTGTCGGAGGCTGACACTTTCTCCAACAGGGATTTGGATTTTTCCAGAACTTATGGGCACCACAGATGAGCAGAAAGCAACGCTCAGCACGTGAACATTCTTCCCGGCCTTCAAGTTGTCACAGCCGGGCCTGTTTCTTCTCCATCAGGGGACAGTGATGGTCATGAACTGGCCGCTGCTCGGACTCTTGCAGCGAATCACGGCCGAGGCCCCTTTGCCGGAAAGGGGAGCAGCGTAGTGCAGGCTAATGGTTCTGACTCCAGGGTTTGGTCGTTTAAACAACCACTTCACTTCAGCCTTTCCTGGATTATACTTGGTATAGGCCGGTACAGCATTCTGGATTCGGGTCCCTGGCGGAAGCTGTTGCTGAACAATAACAGAGGTCGGGGCCGGGTCTTCTATGGTGATTTCGAGAACTGTTGTCTTGCCACTGTTTTGCACATATCTGGCCTGAACGCCTTCTGCCTGTAGCTCACCTGCTCGAAACAGGAAAACAAAAAAGAGCAGGAAAACGATACAGCATCCCAGGTTCTGCCCTCTCTCTCTCTTCATCTTCTCCACTCCTTATTCAAGGAATCACCTCAAATATCGTCTTTTCCGCATCCCAATGATAGCCGGAGCCCATCCAGATTGACTCCACCTCCTCCATATCAACACCCAGACCATCGACCCGGCCAAAATCGTCATACACTGCCAGGAGTTCCTCATCGTCGATGACATTATTTCTATCACTGTCCGCCCAGTGAAAAGGTAACAGACGGATACGACTTCGACCGCTGACCTGAATCTCCGACCTGCTGGATTGACGGATCAGAAGAGACCCGTTGAAAGAAAAAGTATCTTCCGGGCCCCCATCTGGGTCAAGCGTAACAAGATAGGCAAAAATTCTCTCGCCTGAACCATTCTTGTCTATCCACTTCAGGAGATTACTATCCACCATCGTGGCCTGAGGCACGGTACGCAGGAGACGACTTCCTGCTGGCAGCTCTTCTTTTAAAAGGAGAGAGGAGTTCTTTTCAGATCCGGAACCTACTGCAATGACAACAGGAAAGGGATGACCGGCAACAACATGGGCAGGCATGATCCTTCTGGCTGCAAGGGATGTGACCTCGTTTCCAGAACGAGTAAGGAGAAAAAGAAGGAGGAAAACTCCGAGCAGAAGAGCGATCGACCAGAACACCTTATTTCTAAACGCTGCTGGGACAAGAACAGAGGACACGAACGTTTGATCGGAGTGGGAAACAGTTTCAACACTCTCTTCCGCCACCTCTTCCACCGGGACCAGGATTTCTTCCAGACTGACCCCAAGGGCCTCGGCCAGTTTCAGGCCATTTTCCTTTTTGATGGTGGGCGCGTCCTTACGTTCCCAGCGTGAGATGGTCTCGGTGGTCACACCCACGGCAGTGGCCAGATACAACTGCGTCAGCTCCTGCTCCTCACGCAGACGCCGAACCCCGGCGCCGCTTATACGGACCATGGCCACCCCTGATTTCGCTGTCTCCTGCCCTGTCACTTGCCCCTCTATCATTTTTTTGCCACAGATATCATTACATTCTACGCCCTTTCCTGTAATTTTCAACTCCCATTTCTTGATGGAGAATGAAACGGCTAAAACCACCCCAGACCTTAACTGGCTGATACAACAAGCCTGCCACAAATAATCAGGCCGACATCAACCCGACATCAACCAATATCGTCTTTTTTTCCTTACTTATCCGATCTACAGTTAAGCCAGAAGCAAAGGCATATAGCCTGCAGAAAAAAAATCAGCAAGGAGGAATAGTGATGAAGAAAGCAATGACCCTGATAGCAGCCTTGGCATTGATGATGACTACGTTTGCAAGCGTTCAGGCAACCACCCTCAACTGTAGTGTGGTAAAGGTCGAGGGTACAATGGTGACCATGGACTGCGGCGACAAGGCGGCAGATCTCACCACCGGAGCAAAAGTAAAGGTAAAAACAGAAAAGGCAAAAACCGCCATTGAAGGCTGTTAATGCTCTCCCTGAGGTGTTGTCAAAAATACCTTCTGTGAAAGGCAGGGACTGATATTGGCAGCGGGTCGCAAGGCAGGAAGCCCTCTTCACTGCTTCCTGCCTTCTATTCGCCGGCCTTCCCGGTGGCTATACGCCAAAAGGCCTCCACCTGGGGAAGAAGCATATTCTTTTTCATGGTACAGATCGCGATGGAAAAGGGCTCCAGTTCAGGATTCACCGTAAGGAGGTTGATCTGGCCTTTCAATGAACTCTTCTCTAAAACCAGCTTCGGCACTACCCCCACCCCGCAGCCAAGACCAACCATAGCGATAATGGCCTCATTCCCTGCTACCTGGGCATAGATATTCGGTACGATTCCCTTCTCATGGAACCAGCGATCAGTCCGCTCACGACTCAACCCGAAATCGGCGGTGATGACCGGTGTTTTTTGCCAGTCAATCTCTCCCCCCCTATACTGCACCGTCTCTGGGAAATCAGCCGGGGCAATAAAGACCAGGGGAGTCTCCTGGATTTTAAGAAATTCCACCCGTTCCGGCAAACTGGCCGGAAGGGCCGCCACCGTAATATCCACTTCCCGGTTCTGCAGCTTATTCAGGGCCCTGGCCGCATCTCCGGTCTCGAGATTGATCTGGACCTCGGGATGGACAGAACGAAATTTCTGAAATATGACAGGCAGGATTGAATAGGCGGCAGTTACTGAACAGTAGAGCGAAATCTCACCGCCCAATACATGTTCCCGTGACAGCTCTCCCTGCAATACTTCATAACGCTGAATCGCATCATCGGCATAGGACTTAAAGACCTCGCCCGCCGCAGTGAGGAGCACGGAACGGTTATCGCGCAGGAACAGCCGTTCCCCCAGCTCCTCCTCCAATCTCTGGATGGTCCTGGTCAGGGCCGATGGAGTCACATGACAGGCCCTGCTTGTTCGGCCAAAATGCAGCGACCCGGCCAAACTCCTGAACAGGCGCAATTCTCGAATATCCATATCTCTCCTTCTGTTGCATATTGTTGCAGTTATCGCAAGACAATATAGCAAATAAATCACTTGACGCAACCGAAAACTATGTTACTGTTTCTGCACAAGAACTGATCCACCCCCACTATCAACCAAAACATACAGGAGCCTTATCATGTCCAACAACTACTTTAACAGTCTCCCCCTGCGTCTGCAGCTCGAAGAACTTGGCCAGTGCCGTTTCATGGATATTTCTGAGTTCGACGGTGTTGAAGCCCTGAAGGGAAAGAAAATCGTTATCGTCGGTTGCGGTGCTCAAGGATTGAACCAGGGCCTGAACCTGCGTGACTCCGGCCTTGACGTCTCCTACACCCTACGCCCGGCTGCCATTTCCGAGAAGCGCCTGTCCTGGAAAAATGCGACAAGCAACAACTTCAAGGTCGGCACCTACGAAGAGATGCTGCCCGATGCCGATCTCGTCATCAACCTGACCCCGGACAAACAGCATAGCAACGTTATCGAGGCGATTATGCCGCTCATGAAACAGAATGCCTGCCTCTCCTACTCCCATGGCTTCAATATTGTTGAGGAAGGAATGCAGATCCGTAAGGACATCACCGTAATCATGGTTGCCCCCAAATCTCCTGGCACAGAGGTACGCCAAGAGTACAAACGCGGTTTCGGTGTTCCCACCCTGATTGCAGTCCATCGTGAAAACGATCCCCAGGGAATCGGGTGGGAGGTAGCCAAGGCCTACGCAGCAGGTACCGGTGGCCATCGTGCCGGCTGCCTCCAGTCTTCCTTTGTGGCGGAGGTCAAATCCGATCTCATGGGCGAACAGACCATCCTCTGCGGCATGCTCCAGACTGGCTCTCTGCTCTGCTACAACAAAATGGTCGAACAGGGAATTGATGCCGGCTACGCCGTCAAACTGGTCCAGTACGGATGGGAAACCATCACTGAGGCCCTCAAACACGGCGGTATCACCAACATGATGGACCGTCTCTCCAACCCGGCGAAAATCCGGGCAAATGAACTCAGCGAAGAAATTCAATCCATCCTTGCTCCCCTCTTCCACAAACACATGGATGATATCATGTCCGGAGACTTCTCCAGGACCATGATGGAAGACTGGGCCAATGATGATGTCAACCTCCTGAAATGGCGTGCTGAAACCGGAGAAACCGATTTCGAAAAAACCGATGCTGCTGCCACAGAGATCAGCGAACAGGAATATTTTGACAAGGGCATCCTCATGGTGGCCATGATCAAGGCTGGAGTAGAACTGGCCTTTGACACCATGGTTTCTGCCGGAATCAAGGAAGAATCCGCCTACTACGAGTCACTGCACGAGGTCCCGCTTATTGCCAATCTCATCGCCCGTAAAAAGCTCTATGAGATGAATGTAGTTATCTCCGACACGGCAGAGTACGGATGCTATCTCTTCAACCATGCCGCATTCCCCATGCTCCAGGATTTCATGAAGATGGTTAATACCGATGTCATCGGTAAGGGACTTCTGTTGAAGGACAACGGTGTCAACAACGTAGAACTCATCGAAACCAACGAATCCATCCGCTACACAGGCGTCGAGCATATCGGTGCGGAGCTCCGCTCCTACATGGGCGCCATGAAACAGATCCTCTAATAGCAGGTCCTCAGACAACAGGCGGAAGGCTAAAGGAAAAGATCATCTCCTTCAGCCTTCCGCCCTTCGCCTTCATCATCCTTCAACCTTTTCTCTGCCTCTCCTCGCATGCGACAACTCTTTCTCCCCCTGGGTCTGCTCCTGGCAATCTTTTTTGCTCTCCTTCTGCCCGCTGGCGGAATTTTGCTCTCAGACTACAGTGGTCTCAAAATTCTGGTCTTCACCATCTTCCTGGTCAGTGGTTACCAGACCGGATCAAAGGGACTTTCTCTGGACAGGAAGCTCCTCTCCCTCTTCCTGGCTGCGGCGGCCATTTCCCTGATCGTCTCTCCCCTTCTTGGCCTGACTCTATCCAGACTGATAGACCTTCCTCTGCCCCTGGCCATGGGGTTAATCATCATCAGTGCAGTCCCACCCACTCTCTCCTCTGGTATCGTTATTACCGAGGTGAGTGGCGGCAATGCACTACTGGCCCTCTTTCTCACCATCTCTCTTAACCTGCTGGGTATCTTCACGATGCCCTTTATGCTTGATTTCTGTCTCAAGGCTGCTGGCCCTGTTGACATCAACCAGACCGCCTTGCTCATAAAAATGCTCTTGTTAGTCCTCCTACCCTTTGCCCTCGGAAAACTGACACGAAACTGGAGCGCAAAAAGCAAAGTTTCCCCGTCTTGGAGTTATGTCAACTCCAGCTGTGTTATCCTGGTGGTCTACGCTTCGCTTTCCACTTCCAAAAGTGCCTTTTCCGGATTAGGTCTTATGGAGTTCGCAATGATCCTGCTCGCGGTCGCCCTCCTCCATCTCATTCTCCTGGCCGTGAACGCCCAGAGCGCAAAAATGCTTCACCTCGGGCCGGCGGATAGCAAAGCCCTGATCTTTGTGGCCTCCCAGAAGACCCTGCCCATCAGCGTGGCCGTGCTGGCCAGCATCCAATTCGCCACCGGCAGCGCCATCATCGTCTGCCTCACGTTTCACTTCTTCCAGCTTTTTATGGACTCCTTTCTCGCCTCCTACCTGCACAAGAAAGCTGCGTAACGGCGGAGAGTCTCCCCTCTCTCCGCCGTTACTGCGGCTAGTTATCTGAACTGACAGACCAGGAAGGAAGAGACGAGGCAACAACCTTCAGCCCTTCTTGATCAAAAAACTCGTCAAAACGCAACGACCCGATTTCCTGCCAGCCACTTGCGCCTTTCAGCTGAACTGAAAAACCGCCATTGACCACAAAATCGGCAAGACCTGCCTCTACAGAAGCCGGCGAGACAGAGGTCGGAGCAAGGAGGAAAAAAGGAGAAAGTCCCAGACAGCTCCAAGATCGACAGGGAACAATTTCCCCTCAATTATGTTATGGGTTCACCTTACTCCCGATCCGCATGCTCGGCAGCAACGCGCTTGAAAGACTCCTCACATTCCACAAAGGCATCCACCATGGCCGGATCAAAATGACTCCCCTTGCCGGCGAGGATGATGTTATAGGCCTTTGGGTGGGAAAAAGGAGGTTTATAAATCCGTCTGGAGATCAAAGCGTCATAGACATCGGCCACGGCCATCAATCGCCCACTGAGGGGAATGTCGCTCCCTTTCAAGCCCTGCGGATAGCCACTGCCATCCCATTTCTCATGGTGTGTGTAGGCAATCTCAGTGGCGAGATGGAGGAAGGAATCCTCACCAAGCTCGGCCTCGGCCACCCGTAGTGTATTGCGGCCATAGAGTGTATGCCTCTTCATTACTTCGAACTCCTCGGCGGTCAACCTGCCAGGTTTGAGCAGGATTCGATCAGGGATGCCGACCTTTCCCACATCGTGCAGGGGAGCTGACTTAAAAAGGAGCTCAATGGTCGCTTCATCCAGTTCATCACGAAACGGAGGATAGTGCCGCACTTTTTCAGCAAGAATCCTGACATAGTGCTGGGTGCGGATGATGTGCTGACCGGTCTCATTATCCCGGGTTTCTGCCAGACTGGCGAGAACCCGGATGGTCACATCCCGGGTACTGGCCAATGCCTCCGTGCGCTCCCGCAGTCCCTTGATCATCGTATTGGTGTAGTGGCCAATCAGAGCGAACTCATCATTGGTGGTTATCGGCACAAAGCCGTCAAGCTTTCCCTGACTGGCCGCAATGAGAATCGTGGATTGACGGTCAAAAAAGATCTTCAAATTTCCGGCATAGGAGATGATCAGATTGATGACATAGAGGAGGAGGACAGCCACCACAAAAAAGATTTCCGCGATCACTGCTTGGGTGGGAAGGACCAGAGAGGCATCGGAAGAGAGGTCTCTGATCCATTCCAGATCCTGCAAGATAACCAGGGAGAGAATAGCCCCGGCCAGGAAGGCAACCGGAACTCCGACAAGGGCCATCTTCCGGGTCAGAGGGAAAATCTCCTCTAGTTCTTCTGGGTCCCGAAGCTGGGTGGCAAACTCTTCGGCAACCCAGCGTTCACGAGCCAATGCCATATCGATGCCCACAAAAAAAGCGAGGGTGATGCCACCAATGACCAGTTTCAATCCGCTGACCAAGGGAAACTGATAAAAAACCACATTAAATAAAGTAGTGCCGAGACCGGCCAGCAGCAGGGCTCCAGACTCTATAAAAAACTGGCATTTAGGCTGTTCAGGAGGAGAGGTCTGTTTGAGTATCTTCCGACCAATCACAAGACGGAAGAGAAAGACAAGAAAGAGCGGGCCACAGACGGCAGTCAGGAGACGAAAAAAAGAGAGGCTTTCAAGAAAAGGACAGACCTGGGAACCATAGAGAGTCAATATCAGAGCGGCTGCGAAATAATGGGTGCTGATACGAACGGCAAATTCCTTTCTCATTTTTTGTTTTTCCCCTCTTCAAACCTCCTCAAACATGCCCCCATACAAAGGACAACAGACAGAGACCACAGAAACAAACGCCAAAAAGGGAGCAGCCCCCCAGCGACACCATAAATTCTTCTGTCTCTGTTTTTCAACAGATCCGGCAGAGACACTCTGAACCCGACTGGCGCTGTTTAGTATATCACCTTTTCTTCCTATTCTAAGGACAAAAAAAGAAACTACTCTTTTTCAGCTTTTGAAGGACAACCTGCTTTGACAATCCCTTTTTCCTCTGCTATGCTTTTTGAGTAACCTTCAGTTAGGATAAGAATGGTATCAACGTCTTTGAACAATGAATAGTATCTTGGCCTCTCCTTTGCGGAGCCCCCTGTGCTTCTATTCGTCAATACAGGAAAGCTGAATGACAAACTACAATAACACCGAAAATTCTCTCTGGCTGCAACTGTGGCAACCCTTTTTCAGCCTTTCCATCTATGGAAAATTCATCCTGGTCCTGGCTAGTTTCCTTTTCGGCTATCTCCTTATTGGACTGCACAGTTATTCCTTTATCCAAACTCTCAAGGTAGACCTGAGCGAACTCAACGTCGAGCAGGCCCTTTTGGACTCCACGTTTCAGGCCCTTGACACCTATATCATCCGCGGTGGAATCCTGGTCCTTGTCGTCATGCTCATTCTGAGCCTGACGAGTTTTCTCTGTATCCATGCCCTGGTAACCTTTCTTGACCAGATGATCTGTTCTCTAAAGACCCTGCGTATCAACAATGATCGCAGCCGTGCCTGCAAGCATGGCACCTTGATTCCAGTGATCACGCAAGACAGAATTGGAGAGGTCGCAGCACTGGTCAATGAATTGACGAGTCACATTCGAAACATCTCACTTTTCAGGAGAACCATTGAGGCAGACGAGACCGTAGATGAAATCTACAGACGATTAGCCTATGTCTTTCAAGAGACGCTCAAACTCCAGACCTTTGTTATCTGGGAAGTGGGAGAACAGGATGACTCCATAACAGCCGTGTACACCTGGCCTCTGGAACTTGAACACGAATCCTGTGCGATGAGCAACGCCAGGCTCTGCCGAGCCAGACGCACCGGGGAAGTTGTTTCCTCAAGTGGCTTCCCCAACATCTGTCCGGTCTTTCCTCTCACCGACGTCATGACTCATACCTGTGTCCCTATGATCGTCTCGGGAAAGGTCCTGGGAGTTGTTCAGTTTCTCTCCCTCTTTGTTGACAGTCCCCAGCGAGCAGCAGAAATGGAAACGAACCTCCATCTTGGCAGCCTCTATCTCCAGGAGGCCTTGCCTGTCCTCCATGCCAAGAGACTGGCCTCCAACCTGCATGAGATGGCCACCAAAGATTCCTTGACCGGCCTCTACAACCGCCATTTTCTGGAAAGCAACATCAATCCCATCATTGCCGGAGTCAAACGAAGGAAGAGTGCCATGGGCATTCTTATGTGTGATCTGGATTTTTTCAAACAGGTCAACGACGAATATGGTCATGACGTGGGCGACCAGATCCTGAAGACCCTGGCCGTGATCATGCAGAACAGTGTCAGGGCCTCGGACATTGTCATTCGCTATGGCGGGGAAGAATTTCTGATTCTCCTCACAGATTGTGAGATAGAAAAGGCAATCGAAGTGGCCGAAAAAATAAGAGCAACCGTTGAAGAAAAAACCTTTCGCGTCCAGAGCCTGAGTATCCGCAAGACGCTGAGCATCGGTGTCTCGATTCTCCCCTTGGACGGTGAGGCCTTCTGGGAATGTGTCAAGTATGCGGACATCGCCCTGTACAAGGCCAAGGAATCGGGAAGAAACAAAGTTCTCCGTTTCGAGCCTTTCATGTGGAGTTCAGACAGCTACTAATGGGGAGTGCAGGGCGCCCAGCGGCAGGTCATAAGCAAGGCCCGGAGTTCGGCAAAAGACAGAGAGAGGTTTGCATGGACTTCTCTTGGGCTGACCTGCAAATAAGGAATGATTTTCACATCATCCCTTATTTCCATTAGTTCTCAGCAGAATTTTGGTCAGCAGGCTTCAGAAGAGTAGACATTATCTCTGCCCTATCTCCGTTTTCGGGTTACCGGCTTTTGCCCTATTTTCCCATGCCCCGCCTTCCTTGGTTTCTTTCGTCCGGCAACAGCTCTCTTTTCTCCCGGCCCAACCAGTGAGGGTCGTAAAGAACGTCCCAAGACCTGAACATTCTGGAGCAGGTCAAGAATCTCCTGGGGCATGCCTTCGGGCAGATCGACAGTGGAGTAACTGTCAAAGATAGAGATAGATCCTATATAGGAACCATCGAGATCCGCCTCTCCGGCAATAGCTCCGACTATATTGGCTGGTTTGACATCATGATCCTTACCGATTTCAATGCGGTAACGCTCCATACCCGAGCGAGTCTCAGTCGTTCGCATTTTTCCAGCAGGTAAGCCAACGGCCTGTTCCGCTTTCTTTTTAAAACCGACAATAGGCTCGTCCGGGAGGAGCAGTGGGGCACTCCCCTGAACCATACAGGCCAGGGCTGCGGCAATATCTCGAAAATCCAAATCATTTTCATCCCTGTATTCACTGACCAGAGTGGCAAAGAAGCTCAGATCCTGAGTGGTCATGGCCGAGCTGATCCTCTCCTTGAAGGCGGCCAGACGTTTGTCATTGATCACTGCAGTGGAAGGCAGTTTCATCTCCTTGATTTTCGTACTGATCCCTCTTTCGATGGTCGAGAGCATCCTCTTTTCCCGAGGGGTAATAAACATGATGGCATCACCTTTGCGTCCGGCCCTGGCCGTCCTGCCAATACGATGGACATAGGCCTCGGTATCATAGGGAATATCGTAATTGATCACATGACTGATCCGCTCCACATCCAGACCGCGGGCAGCCACATCAGTGGCCACCAGGATGTCAATTTTACCTTCCTTAAAAGTCTCAACGGTTCGTAAACGCTGACTCTGAACAATATCTCCATTCAGAAATGCTGTTGAGAAACCACGGGCAGCAAGTTTTTCAGCGACCTGCTGGGTATCGACCTTGGTGCGAACAAAGACCAGCACCCCATCAAATGTTTCCGCCTCCAATATCTTACCCAAAGCCTCTATTTTCTGATGGTGGTTGGTCAGGAAATAGCGTTGGTTAACGTTGGTTGCGGTTGCGGTTTTGGACTTAATCTGAACTTCTTCCGGATTATTGAGATAGTTCCGAGCAATCCGGCGGATAGTTGACGGCATGGTCGCAGAAAACAGGGCCACCTGTCGACTTTCAGGTGTTTTTGAAAGAATCCACTCCACATCATCGATAAATCCCATGCGCAGCATTTCATCCGCCTCGTCAAGGACCAGGCACTGCAGGGCCTCAAGCTTTAAGGTTCCCCGACGCATATGATCCATAACCCGCCCCGGAGTACCCACCACCACCTGTACCGGCTTCTGGAGGAGACGGAGCTGTATCTTCACATCCTGGCCGCCAAAAAGTGGCACCACATGAAACCCCTTTATATACTTGGCGTATTGCTGGAATGATTCAGCGACCTGAATGGCCAACTCTCTGGTCGGAGCCAGGACAAGATTCTGCACCATACGCTGCTTCATGTTCAGGCGAGCGATAAGAGGCAAGGCAAAGGCAGCAGTTTTACCGGTACCGGTCTGAGCCTGACCAAGGACATCACGCCCCTCCATAACCAGAGGAATCATTTGTTCCTGAATAGGAGAAGGTGTTTCATAGCCCAGGTCTTTGATAGCCTTCAACAGGGGCTGGGGCAAAGAGAAGTCGGCAAAGCTTGTTATAGTTTGGGTGGTTGACATGGTGATCACCGGGTAAATTGAGACTCACAACAAAGAGCTGCGCAGCACATGAAGTGAAGAGAGTATAGAGTTTGACCAATGATGGTCGGACAACTTGAAACCAGCAAGAATAGGGTTGCGCCCTGACAACACACAGCAGTGCATTTTGGGACGCAGCAATACTGGCAGCAAAAAGATGGGGTTGTAGCAGGTATCAGGAAAACCTGCAAGCTTTATTCTCAGCCGAAATTCGACCCAAGTCCCTGTGACTTGATGATTTTCACAACTTGGCGACGGATACTATCCTGGAAAGCGAGCAAGGATTCTTTTCCCTGGGCGTTACCAGAACATATTCAGAACGCTCCCTTCTCGCAGAGCCCCCCTCGCCTTCACTGCCGGTCATGATGATATGGGCGTGGTCAAAGACATCTCCATAAAGCGGAGCCACTAGAAATCACATCCGAGTCTGCCCTTTCCCCATCTGGCTGCAGTACGCTATTCTGCTCCTTCCATGAATTTCCTTATCACTCTGATTTTCAGGTTCGTACGTTATTCTACCAAAACAGTTTATCACAAAATTCTCAAAAATAAAAACCATTTTCCATAGAGTTAGAGGTGAAAGGAAGCTGGGCCGCAAGGCCTTTCCGGCTCCACTGCGACATCCTCGCTTCCTCCCTTTTTCGGGCTGACCGACAAAGGAGAACTCCACTGCCCTTTCCTTGCCCCCACATTTTTCAAAGCAACGACAGATAAATTTGAAAAGGACAGTGTACAATATCCTCTCCCTGATATAGCATTCTTTATAAAGCATTTTGGGTGATCACTTCTTCATCACAAAGGGGGAAATAATCCCCATGGGGTGTTATATCATTAAACTGTCAGTGTGACCAAGGGACGAATCAACAGTACCTGAACTATCAATTCCCCCATCCGTGCCATAGAGACTATGGCCCCTGCCGTCCCGGGGGCTATCACCTCAAGAAGTTGGCCGTCTGAACTATGCCTCCAGGGGCAATAATCAAATTGATCAGGCCTCCTTCTTGTAAGAAAACAATTCACCATGAAAGGAAAAAGAGAAATGCGGAAAAAGCTGAGTATTCCCCTGCTGCTGGTCATCATCCAGGCCCATCCAGCCATGAGCTGTACCACCATGCTCATCACCAAAGGCGCGTCCACAGACGGTTCTGTAATTGTTGCCCATTCGGACGACTCGGAACTCTTTGACCAACGGCTGGCCTATGTCCCGGCAGCCGACCATGAACCAGGGTCCATGCGTCCGGTCTACTACGACGCCGCAGCCCTGGGCGACATGCCCCAGTACCACAGCTATCTGCTTCGCCGTTACGTGGGGACCGACCGCGGCCCCACCTATGTGGATCCAGGCCAACCCCAGTCCATCCCCCTGGGCTACATTCCCCAGGTGGCCCACACCTATGCCTATTATGAGGGGAGTTATGCCATTATGAACGAACATCAACTCATGTTTGGCGAATGCACTGACGGCACCAAAATCCAACCAGAGCCAATACCGGGAAAGCTCATCTTTTACAGTGCTGAACTCAGCCGCATTGCAGCTGAACGCTGTAAAACGGCACGTGAAGCTGTGCAACTGATTGGCCATCTCATTGAGACCTACGGCTACTACGGCACTGGCGAAACCCTTCCCATCGGTGACAGCAAGGAAGGCTGGATTATTGAAATGGCCCCGAGCCCTGAAGGAAAAGGCGGACTATGGGTGGCCCAAAAGGTTCCTGACGGAGAGGTGTTTGTGGCAGCCAACGAACTCCGCATCCGCGACATCAACCCCGAGGACCCCGACACCCTTTTCAGCAAAGACCTGCATGCCATTGCCGAAAAACATAGGTGGTGGAATCCTGCAGATGGCCAGTTGGACTGGCTGAAGACGGTAAGCAAGGGTGAGTACAGCCATCCCTACTACTCTCTGCGCCGGGTATGGCGCCTGCAGCAGCGCATGGCCCCCTCCCGGGAAGCAACTCCCTGGGTAACAGACGGCTATAGCAAAAAATTCCCACTCTTTCTCAAGCCAGATCACAAATTGGCTGTCGCCGACGTAATGGACCTCTACCGCGACTATTACCAGGGAACGGAGTTTGATCTCTCCAAAGGAGTTACCGCTGGCCCCTTTGGTCTCCCCTATCGCTATCCGGGTCCCGAAGATGCAGGTGGCGATACCGGAAACCCTGACGCCAAACTGAAAGGGGCCTGGGAGCGTCCTATTTCCATCTACCGCTGCGGCTTCAGCTATGTCTGTCAGGCCCGGGACTGGCTGCCAGCCCCCATCGGCGGTATTGTCTGGTTCGGTCCAGACGAACCCATGACCACCTGCTATGTCCCCTTCTACGTAGGGGCCACCTCCATTGCCAAACCCTATTTCACCTGCGACACCACAAAATTCAGTCAGGACAGCGCCTGGTGGGCCTTTAACTTTGTGGCTAACTGGGCCGGTCTCAAATACAGTTATATGCTCAAAGACATCCAGGCCAAACAGGCCGAGATCGAGCAGGCCGAATTTGAGAATGTAAAGGCCATCGATCAGGAGGCCCTGGCCCTCTATCAAAAAGATCCGAAAAAGGCCCGGGAACTGCTCACCTCCTTCTCCATGAATCAGGCAAATCAGGTAGTCAAGGCCTGGTGGACCCTGGCCTGGGACCTTGTGGCCCGCTATGACGACGGCTACGTCAATGAACCAGGCAAAATGGCCCAAGAAGTTGGCTATCCAGAAGAGTGGTACCAGCGCTCAAACTGGCCCAAAGGGCCAACCAGTTATGCAAAACCTCAAGAAACGGAGACAAAAGTGACAGGAAAAGAGTGAAAATGGGCGGAGGATGGGGAGCAAAGAAAGACAGAAGCCACATGGCAACGGCCGGAAAGGGAAGATGTCTTTCCACTGAATCAAGAGAAAAACCGTTTCCGGTCCATCAGCAAAAAGACAGGCCAGTCACTGCCAGGAGAATGACAAGCCAATAATGATAAAACCACGGCGAGGATGCCCGTGTAAGAGTGAGACAAGAGGAGGGGAACAGCTCAGACAATGGTATCCTTGCTTCAAGGCATCCTCCAAGAAAGCCCTCTTTTCCAAGAAGAGCTTATACCACTGGCTGCGTTTGTCAGGGCCGTATCCTCGCAAATAAAAGAGTGCAAGATTACGCCCATGACATAAAACGTTTTTAATCAGGAAAAGCAGGGCGTAACGCTATTCATCATCCCGGGGAGCAAGGTTCTCTTTGGGCCCCGAAGAATCCTGCTGTTTTTCCAGCTTACGCTGTTTTTTCTCATCTTTCTTTTTTTTCTTTGCCAATTCTTTCTGACGTTTTTCAAATGAATAGTTTGGTTTGGCCAATGCTCTTTCCTTAATAAGGATTCATGTTGATGTGAAAAATAGTGCACCAAAAAAAAGGCCCCGTAGTGTACGGGGCCTTTTTTTATCAAAATCAGTTATTACTGTTTGACAACATTCTCAGCAGCAGGTCCTTTGGGGCCGTCAACGACATCGAAAGTTACTCGTGCACCTTCATCCAAAGATTTGAATCCTTCGTCCTGAATTGCGGAATGATGAACAAATACATCCTTACCGCCATCCTGCTCAATAAAACCAAAACCTTTTGCATCGTTAAACCACTTAACTGTTCCTTCAGCCATCTTGTACTACTCCTTTGTACTGGGTTCCTTTAAGAACCACTTTGTTATAAGCCGGATCATCAAAGTGAGACCCGGT